>Ga0210394_10000064_pt1 | contig 255897 bp, 188 predicted proteins | sample IncBWC12MmetaG_FD_160121 | JGI IMG/M metagenome (GOLD analysis project Ga0210394, IMG submission 160121) | Forest soil microbial communities from Barre Woods Harvard Forest LTER site, Petersham, Massachusetts, United States - Inc-BW-C-12-M | ecosystem: Environmental > Terrestrial > Soil >... | reverse complement strand
AGGCGTCCTCCCGGCCCGCGGTCACATCGAGATGGAGGATTAGAACGAGAGCGGACCCAGGAACAAACGATTAGCGGGACGCACTTTTACCCGCAATGGTGAGTTTTTCAGCAGACTGTTTAGCCCCCGAGGGCAATCGCCCCAACAGGAGAAAATCCATGAATCCGCATACAACAAATACTCCACGAACATCGAAACATCCGGCGCTGCGCATCGCCTTCGTCCTCGTGATTACGCTGTTCGCGCTTCACACGATCAACGCACAACAATTACAAAAAGGCGTCAGCGTACAGTTGGCAACAACCACCGGCGCTGGGTCGGTGCCGGAAGCCGACAATGCGGACGCCTGGATCGTAACCGTAACCGAAAACAACGGTCTTTACTTTGGCGTCGATCCGGTGACCCCGCAAGGCTTGTCCGAAGCGATGAAAGTCCGTCCTCGCACCCGCGGGCAAGAACTCTTCGTCAAAGCCGACGGCCGAGCCTCATTTGCAACCGTAGCGCAAGTTCTTAAGGCTGCTCATGCGGATCTGTTCGACCGGGCGGTTCTGCTGACCGGACAATCTTCCGGGGCACAACCCGGGACCATGGTCCCACCCAAAGGACTACCGCTGTGGATTGGTTCTGCGGCGGTGCCGGAAGCAGTAGTCGTCGAGATCGGTCCCAGTCAAGGATCGCCCGCGTTGAAAATCGACAACGCGGAGGTTCCTCTCAAGGATCTGCAGCACAAGTTAGAACTGCTTCTGCGAAACCGCACAGACCGAGTAGTTGTGCTCAAAGCAGGGCAGGTGTCGTTTGCGGACGTGGCTCACGTGGTCGACGTTTGCAACATGTCCGCAGCCAAACCTGTTCTGGCCACTCCCACACTGTGAAGCGCTAACCAACAAACTTCCGTCGTGGAGGTACCTATGACCGATGCACACCCGATGCAAACTCCTACCGCGAGCCACGGCCATCCCTGGCTTTCGGCGGTCGTCTCGCTGGCAGTCGGTGCGGCGTTCCTAGGCCTGTGGTTCTGGCTCCTGCCGCGCTGGCTCGGCTTCACGGTAGAAATGGCGGGCGCGGCGCGCTGGCGATGGCTAGCCGCGGTTCCCTCTGTCCTGGGATTCGCAGTTGCTCTACGCTGCGTCTGGGACTTCGGCTGGACCGGCCGCGGCACCCCCGCCCCCATCGCCCCGCCGCAGCGCCTGGTGGTCGTCGGTTTCTACCGCTACGTGCGCAACCCCATGTACGTGGGCTTTGCAGCAGGATGGATTGGGCTGTGGGTAATCTTCGGCCATCCCGACCCCAGATTAATTGTCGCCGTCGCCGCCGTCGCCCTAGGCATACATCTGTTCGTCGTCTTCTACGAAGAGCCCACGTTGCGCAGCAAATTCGGCGCCGAGTACGACCAGTATCGCCAAAACGTAAGGCGCTGGTGGCCGAGTCTGCGCGGCTGGAACCAGCCGCGCTGATCAAAGCACGATGATCAACCCACATCCGGCATTATTTCGCTAGCGAACACGTCTTGGAGGGATTGCGCTTATGAGTCGCTTATTCGAAGTGTGTCTTGTGGCCTCGGCCATAACAATCAGTACGGCTCACGCGCAAAACTCCGCGCCCTGGCACGATCCGTCCAAGCACAGTGTGCAGTTTGTAACCGTGGAAAAAGGCGTCCGGCTGGAAGTACTCGACTGGGGCGGTACAGGACGACCGGTGGTGCTGTTGGCGGGTTCCGGAAACACTGCACACATTTTCGACGGCTTCGCCGAAAAATTATCCGGCGTTTGCTGTCACGTCTACGGCATCACGCGGCGCGGGTTTGGCGCTTCGACTCATCCTGATTCGGGTTACGACCAACAGCGGCTGGCGGACGACGTGCTCCAAGTCCTCGACGCGCTGAGACTTGTTGCGCCTGTTGTGGCGGGTCACTCCATGTCTGGAGAGGAATTAACAACGTTGGGAGACGAGCACTCGGATCGATTGGCAGGGCTCGTCTACCTCGATGCGACGGCTGACCCTACGGATTACCCAGGGAGCAGTGCGGCCTATATGGCGCTCTTTAATAAACTTCCCGCGGCCATGCGCGCCAACGGAAGTGAGCCAGACGCCTCGGACCTAAAATCATTTCGAGCCTTTCATGATTTCAAAGTTCGGCAGAATGGCTTCGAATACCCAGAGGCCCAACTGCGCGCCAGTTTCGACCAGAATCCCGACGGTTCAGTAGGCAGTTACAATACTTCCAATGAAATCCACAACGCGATCGGCAGGGGAGCTCTGCCCCGCGATTATTCTCGAATCCGCGTGCCCATACTGGCGTTGTTCAGCTCGCTGAGTATCAACTATCGGTATCAACCAAAGGACGCTCAAGAACGCGCAGCCATCGAAGAGTTCGACGCCGCAACCGAAGTCTACGTTAACAGGTATAAGAAGAACCTTCTGAAGGCAAAAGGTGGCGTGCGCATCGTTGACCTGCCCTACGCCGATCATTACGTATTTCTCAGCAACGAAGCGGACGTGCTGCGCGAGATGCGCGCCTTCTTGGCGGCGCTGCACTAAGATGCCTCGCAACTCGGGGCGGGCATTTTGCGCCGATGATTGCAGTCATTCCGATACCCGCGATTCGGCCTCGATCTCATCCGACTAAAGTCAGCAACTGTTATTGCCGATAGAAACACAAATGGATATTTCCGCGATTGCCCTTCAGGGATTGGACCAGGCCTCCGCTCAACTCGAGGCCGCAGCCGCCCAAATCGCCAGTGCAGGAGCAGCGTCTCCCGACGGAGCCAATCTCGACACCGTGAACCTCAGCACGCAAATGGTTGCACTGATGTCGGCGCAAACCTTGTTCGCCGCCAACCTCGCCACCCTCAAGACTTCCGACCAGGTGCAGAAAACCCTGGTCGATCTAACTGCCTAAGTTCTCCGCCACCCCCGGGTGCCCCATTTCTCGCGCGTTTGCGCGAGAAGTGGGGCCTTTGACTTGGCGTCGCTTTCCATCTCCTGTCTGAGCCGCCCACCTACCAAACGTGGCAAGCGTTCTCCGCCACCATCGGCTGTCCCGCTTTGCAGTTCCACGCCTTCTGGAACTCCGGCATATTCTGCACCACGCCGTCCACGCGGTACTTCCCCGGCGAATGCGGATTGGTGCTGACCTGCGTGCGTAAATTTTCCGGCCGCTGCTTCTCGCACCACACCCGCCCAAATCCTAGAAAGAAGCGCTGCTCCGGCGTGAAGCCGTCAATGCTCTGCCCTTCCTTCCCGGTCTTATCTTCGACGATCAGCCGCTCCAGCGCCATCAGCGCGATCCGTGCCCCGCCGTTATCCGCGGTGTTTTCACCGAGCGTAAGACGTCCGTTCAGCTTCATATTGTCGACCGCCACAAAGCCCGAGTACTCATCGGCAACGCAACTCACCCGCTTCTCGAATTCCTTGCCATCCTGCTCCGTCCACCAGTCGCGCAGGTTGCCCGTCGCATCCATCTTGCGCCCCTGATCGTCAAACCCGTGCGTCAGCTCATGCCCAATCACCAGCCCGATGCCGCCAAAATTGATGGCATCGTCCATCGCCTTATCAAAAAACGGCGGCTGCAGAATGCCCGCCGGAAACACGATTTCGTTATAGGACCCGTTGTAGTACGCGTTGACGGTCGGCGGAGTCATGCCCCACTCCTTGCGGTCCAGTGGTTTGTCGATCTTCGCGATCACCCGCTTCGCTTCGAATTCATTGGCCCGCTGCACATTCCCCAGCAGATCGTCGCGCTTGATGACCACCGAACTGTAATCGCGGTACTCGTCCGGATACCCAATCTTGTTGCGGATCGCCTGCAGCTTTACCTTCGCCTGCTTCTTGGTGTCGTCCGACATCCACGCAAGATTCTGGATATCCCCATCCAAAGATTTCTCCAGTGCATCCACCATCTTCAGCATGCGCTGCTTGCCATCGGCCCCGAAAGTGGCCTCGACATAACGCTGCCCCAGGGCCTCGCCGAGCGATCCGTCCACCAGATCGACGCAACGCTTCCATCGATCCTGAATCACCTTCTGTCCGGTCAGCGCCTGCCGCATTTTGAAATTGGCCTCGACAAACGGCTGCGAGAGCCACGGCGCAGCCGCTCGCAGCGCATGCCACGTGACATAAGTCTTCAGCGACTCGAGCGGCAGCGCGGCAATCACTCCATTCACTTGCTTAAAGAAATCCGGATTGGTCACGTTCAGCGCCGTAAAGTTCGGCGCCCCCACCGCCGCAAAGTAACGTTTAAAAGAAAATTCCGGCGCCATCGCCACCACTTCATCCCGCATCATCTTGTGATCGCGATTCTTCGGATCGCGCATCTTGGTGCGGTCCATCGCATCCGCCGCCAGCAGGGTTTCCACCATCAGCACGGTTTGCGCTGAACCGGCCGCCTGTTGCGGAGTTTGGCCCGCCAGGGTGAACAACTCCGTCACATACTCCGCCAGATGCTTCCGCATCTCGACCTTATCCGCATCGTCTTTGATGTAGTAGTCACGATCCGGCAGCGACAGTCCACCCTGCCCGATATACGCAATCACCTGGTCCGCATTGTGCAGGTCGGAATTCGAATAGAAGTTGAACAGCGCATTCGCTCCCACCAAGTGCAGGCGCCCGATCTCTTCAATCAGCGCCCCCTTATCCTTGACCGCGGCAATCCGTTCCAGTTCCGGCTTGACGGGCGCGATCCCCTTCGCGTCCACGGCCTTCTCGTCCATGCACGACCCATACAAGTCCCCGATCTTTTGATCGATGGCATTGCGCCCCGCCCCACCCGCCGCGGCTTTCTCCAGAATTCCTCGCTCAATCCGCAGATTGCTTTCGTCCAGTTCGGAGAAACTCTGCCATGACGCGCGATCTGCCGGAATCTCCGAGTTCTTGATCCAGTTCCCGCACGCGTACTGATAAAAGTCAACGCACGGGTCGACGCTCTTGTCGATGTTGTCGATACTGAATCCCGCCCCAGGCTGGGCGGAAGACGCAGACTGCGAGAACCCGGCCGCAGTCAAAGCCAACACGAAAGCCAGTGTCAAATGGAAAGAGCGCATGAGAGAAGTCTCCTTGGGCAAAGGATGACGATTGCCGCTGGAGATTCTATGCCACCCCCTTCGCCATGAGCAACCGTGCCCAGCTATACATACGGCGAATGTTCTTGTAGGCGTGGTCGAGTCGTCTTTCCTCCGCGGGCAAACTGGAAACATTAGAGACAAGTGCGCGAAAACTCTTGCACTTGCCCCCTCAACAATCGTTCCCAAAACGGGAACCGCGCTTCTATCTCGTTGAATCAAGCTCCTCTCCTCGTTGGACTGAGGGTTGCTCTGATCAGTGCGTCGTTGGTTCTGTCTGGCCGCTGCAATTCCCCCCGCGATCTTCCGCTTGTCGCACTCGAGCAGCCGCATTCAGAACCCGCGTTAGAACTCCTTTGGAGGCTATCGCCCTTGCGCGTGTCCCGGTTCCCTGCTGCTGCGCGTCTCGTCCTCACAGTTCTTCTTACTCTCAGCCACACCAATCTCGGCGCCCAGGTTACGGCTCAGCCCGAAATCGTGAACCGGCCCGATTCCTCTCCGGTTCCCCCCTCAACCTCCGCCGAACCACCGCTCCTGCCCGAAAATCCCACTCCGCATCGTGTCATCGACAAGAAATTCATCGCCATCATGGGGACGCTGGGTGCCACCGAGAGCATCCGCTTCGCCACTCGGCAACTGGTGTTGGAAAACGAAAACTCCGCCGGCGCCCCCTGGGCAACCACGGTTCCGTCCCACACCCAATTGGTCATAAAGTATGCCCCCATCTTTGCCGCCGAGCTCGTGGTCGCGTATGAAATCAAGAAGCACCACGACTGGCTGCCCGGCGACAGGGTGATCCGCAAATTGTGGTGGGTCTACCCGGCGACCATGGGAGCCATCCATCTTCACAACGCGCTGGGCAACATCCACACGCAGGCTCCAGCGGGCTGCCCCGTGGCCGACTGCCAACCGTGATCAGGATCAGTCGAACGCTTCTGGCCAGCCCATGCTGAAACCTCAAACGGACGCCAGCAATTAAGAACCTTCGCGAACCGTAACCTGTCCTGAGCGAAGCCGAAGGGTGCCCTTCGTAGTTATTGCCTTCGCCGTTCGATCTGTGGGTCACCCTCGTCGCTCCAACCCAACCCGGCTATAATCGAGGGTCAGATTCCCGCGCGCGCCACTTCTTCCGAACTGCACACAGACTAGGCCACTCAACCGTCACCTTCGTTTTGTAGGTCAAAAAATAAATTCCGGGATTGAGCTCAATGTTCAGAACGCTCAAGCAGATGATCAGACAGCAACTCCAGCCCTACATTGACTGGCAGGTGCGCCACACCGCCAAAGACCTCGACCTTGCACGGCACCGTCAGGCCGCCCGGGAATCCGCTGAGTTCGCCAACCAGTTCATGAGGATGGCCAAAAGCTATCCGGACAAATTCGAGTTGCTGAAAGCAGCCATCGCCGAGGTACAGATCCCCGGCCTCATCTGCGAGTTTGGTGTCTACACCGGCGCCACCATCAATTTCATTGCCTCGCTCACCTCGGGTGAGGTCCATGGCTTCGATTCCTTCGAGGGATTGCCGGAGGATTGGCGGGCCGGTCATGAAAAAGGCACGTTCGCTGTGCGCTCCGTGCCTGCCGTCCGGCCGAACGTACGCTTGTACAAAGGATGGTTCCAGGACACAATACCTCCTTTCAAGAATGACCATGCGCAGGCGATTGCCTTTCTGCACGTCGACGCCGACCTCTATTCTTCGACGAAAACCGTACTGGATATGCTCGGCGACCGCATCGTTGCCGGCACGGTCATTCAATTTGACGAATTCTTCAATTACCCAGGCTGGCGCGCGGGCGAGGGCGAGTTCAAAGCCTTTTCTGAGTTCTGCGCCTTCCGCCATGCGGAGATTCGTTATCTTGGATTTGCGCGGTGGGACGAGCAGGTAGCGGTCCAGGTCGTTAAGATTGCGCCCGCGCCGTAATCGTTCTGCCATCAGCAATACTAGCGACGCCCAGGATCGTGCCATCATTCGCCGTGCAACACCTCATGAAACTGACGCAGCCATGGCCCATGCTTGGGCGACCCCCACGCGCGGGATTGGCGTTTCATAGCTCCCGGACGCGGTTATAATCGGACCTTACCGAATTTCTACTTCTGGGGTTCTTATGACTTCCTCGAATGGCACGAACGGCAACGGATACACCGTCCCCCAACCCCGCGCAGAGTGGCTCGCCCGCCGCAAGAAAGAGAACTCGACCGGCAACTTCTCCCAGATGCACTACGCGCGCCAGGGCGTCATTACCGAAGAAATGTCCTTCATCGCCCACAAAGAAAAGCTCACGCCCGAGCTGGTCCGCGACGAAGTCGCCCGCGGCCGGATGATCATCCCCGCCAATATCAACCATCCTGAGCTCGAGCCCATGGCCATCGGCGTGGCCAGCCTCTGCAAGATCAACGCCAACATCGGCAACTCGGCGGTCACCTCCGAAATCAACGAGGAACTCAAGAAGCTCCACACTGCCGTCCACTACGGCGCCGACACGGTCATGGACCTCTCCACCGGCGGCAACATCCACGAAATCCGCGAGGCCATCCTTCGCCACTCCCCCGTCCCCATCGGCACCGTGCCGATCTACGAAGCCATCGCGAGAGTGAAGCGCGTCGAAGATCTCAATGCCGAAGTCATGCTCGAAGTCATCGAAGAGCAAGCCGCCCAAGGCGTCGACTACATGACAATCCACGCCGGCGTGCTGATCCAGTATCTACCGCTGATTTCCAAGCGCATCACCGGCATCGTCAGCCGGGGCGGCGCCATCCTCGCCCAGTGGATGGCCTACAACCACAAGCAAAATTTCCTCTACGACCGCTTCGACGACATCGTCAAGATCTTCAAGAAGTACGACGTCAGCTTCTCCCTCGGCGACGGCCTCCGCCCCGGCTGCGTTGCCGACGCCAGCGACGAAGCCCAGTTCGCCGAACTCAAAACTCTAGGCGAACTCACCAAGAAAGCCTGGCAAGAAGATGTGCAGGTCATGATCGAAGGCCCCGGCCACGTCTCCATGGACAAGATCAAGGAGCAGGTCGAAAAAGAAGTCGAGCTCTGTTACGAAGCCCCGTTCTACACGCTCGGGCCGCTGGTCACCGACATCGCTCCCGGCTACGACCACATCACCAGCGCCATCGGCGCAGCCATGATCGGATGGTACGGCGCCGCCATGCTCTGCTACGTCACGCCCAAAGAGCATTTAGGATTGCCCAACGAAAAAGACGTAAAAGACGGCATCATCGCCTACAAAATCTCCGCCCACGCCGCCGACATCGCCCGCCAACGCCCCGGCGCCCGCGACCGGGACGACGCCCTCAGCTACGCGAGATACAAATTCGACTGGGAAAAACAATTCGCGTTGTCCCTCGACCCCAAAACGGCGCGGGCCATGCACGACGAAACCCTCCCCGACGACTACTACAAAGAAGCCGCCTTCTGCAGCATGTGCGGCCCCAAATTCTGCTCGATGAATTACTCGTCGAAGGTGGACGAATACAACAAACAGGTGCACGGCATCGAGAAGAAGGATTATTCGGAGTTGGTCGAGAGGTTGGTGTCGCTGAAGTAAAACACGCACTTAATCTACCCTAAAGAGAGGTCTATGGATCACCACGAGGCAGTCCGGAAATTTGAACATTTGATGTTGAAAGAGGCCGATCACGCGCGCGAAGTAGCGACGGAACTGGAGGCCCTGGCGCCGATCCTGACGACCGAGAACTCTCGACAGCTCGCACAGCTGCAAATAAAGGCGAGCCACAAGCAATCCAAAGAGTTTCGCGAATTGTCGGAGAGAGTCAGAGAAAAATAGTCACGTCCCGGCATTCTGCTCGATGAATTACTCCTCTAAGGTGGACGAATACAACGAGCAGGTACATGGCATCGAGAAGAAGGATTATTCGGAGTTGGTAGAGAAGTTAGTCTCGCTGAAGTAGTAGGCTCTCATGGTCGGAAGCATAAAACAATAAGAACCGACAGACACAGCACGCACCGACCGTCGGTTGGCGCGCGGAGGTTCGTCCGTGAAGCGTCTTTTGATCACTTTTTCTTGCCTTGTAGCGGCCGCCTTCGCACTTCAGAACGCCTCCCCCCAAAAACCTGCTGGCATAACCGTACAAGGCAAAGTCCTACAAGAACCCGGAGGCCAACCGATCCGAAAAGCAAGTGTGCACTTCAGCGCACGAGACGGCCAATCGAATGGCCAATACTCCGACACAAGCGATGCGGAGGGTCGGTTCAAGATCGACGATCTTAAACCGGGACGATACATTGTCACCGTCGAGCACCCCGGCTTTGTTCAATCCGCCAGCGGTCAGCGGCCGGTGTCTATTTCGGTGCAACCTGGCCAAGGCACAACCGACTTCGTCTGCTACATGCAAACTGCTGCTGTCATCACTGGGAAGGTAACCGACCTCGACGGTGATCCGATGAGCAATGTCAGTATCAGTGCGCTGCGGGTTGGCTCTGCACTGCGAGGAAGGAATTTCCGTGACTCAGGCAATGCAGCCACAAACGATCTTGGGGAATTTCGCATCCACGATCTGCGGGCCGGGCGATACACGATTACCGCAAATCCGCCACAAGGACTCCGGGCGCCACATGCGGGAGAGAAGGACCAGGTGAAGGAAAATCTGATCTATACAACCACCTATTATCCCGGCACTCTGGACAAGGAGCAGTCGGTAGCGGTGGAGGTCCATCCCGGGGACGAAGCTCCGGTTAATTTTGGAGTTCTCGCCAGCGCAGCGTACCGGGTTGCGGGCACGGTCGTAGGAGTCCCGGGTGGTGCCGTCATGACTGAAATTATGTTGTTCTCCAAAGACCACAGAGGCGAGCAAAATCAACGGCTTGCTGAGGGAGGCAGGTTCGAGTTTGAGAATGTGCGGCCCGGCTCCTACACTGCAACCCTACTTGTTGTGACTGGCTTTTCTGAAGGAAAGCCGGGCATGAAAATGATTCGTGTGGCGGAGCCGATCGAGGTCAGCGCGGCGAACGTCGATGGGCTACACCTCCAACCAAACGTCGGCGGAACTGTACAAGGAAAGTTCCGCATGGATACGGGCCAGAAATTCGATTGGACACAGTTGAATGTTGTCCTCCTCCCTGCGGACGAGAATGATTTCGCAGCCGGAGTGGGAGGCACATCCGGAGGCTCGGCACTGTCCGGTGTCAATAAGGACGGCAGCTTCGAGCTGAAGGACGTAACAGGCGGCAGCTACCAGCTACTGGTTGGGGCCAAGTCGAACAATCTCCGCGACTACATCACGAAATCAGTGAACGTTGATGGCCGAGACGTCGCCGATTCCGGATTCACCGTCAGCGCTGCAACATCTCTGGACGTAGTAATCAGCGCAAAAGGGGCAACTATCGAGGGGACAGTCGTAGACAGCAAGGGCAAGTCTGTCGCGTATGCCACGGTCTTGGATATTCCGAGCGCGGAGCACCGGAACCGGCACGATCTTTATCAGCAAGACACCACCGACGAACTCGGGCACTTTAGCTTGCGGGGCCTGAATCCAGGAAAGTACACGGTGCTAGCTTTTGACGATTTGCAGACTGATGTCCGCCAGCCTGAATTCTTGAGGGCCTATGAAGCCCGCGGGGAGCAGGTCGAGCTAGATGAAGGTGCTCGAACGAATATCGTTGTGAAGCTCATCGCTACCGATATCGAGGGGCCATAGCCGGGTGCCCGATGCTTTCGCGTTCCTTGCGAAAGGGTAGGAGAGCTGCTGCCTCAAGACCCGAAGCCCGATCGACCTGAACTAGCTGAGGGCTGCCCCGCCTTCCAGCCCGTGTTAGACTTTCTGACCTTCCTGATCACGAGGTCAACTCATGCCCATCCCCATCCTGCTGCCCACCGCAGTCCGCGACGAAAGTTTCGGCGGTGTCACCTATCACATCGAAGGCGAGCTTGTCCCTGCGCTGCACATCGAGATGGGGAGCGTGCCGGTTTACTTTGAGCATCACATCCTGCTTTGGAAAGAACCCAAAGTCACGATTGGAATCAAGGCGCTGGCGGGAGCCTTCAAGCGAATCCTTTCCGGGATGCCGATCTTCATGACCGAAGCCCACGGACCGGGGCAAATCGCCTTCAGCCGCGATGGCGCCGGCCATGTTTGGGGCATGCATCTTAAACAGGGAGAAGCCATCGACGTACGCGAGCACCAGTTCCTGGCCGCTACCGCGCATGTGGATTACACCTTCAACCGCGTCAAAGGCATCGCCAACATGCTGATGGGCGGCTCAGGATTCTTCATCGACACCTTCACCGCCCTGACCAACGACGGCATCGTGTGGATGCATGGCTATGGCAACGTCTTCGAGGTCACGCTACAGGCCGGACAGATGATCGACATCGAGCCCGGAGGCTGGGTTTACAAAGATCGAACCGTGCAGATGGAAACGCAGTTCCAGAGGCTCTCGACCGGCCTGCTGGCCAGCGCCGGACAGCTCGTCTGGAATCGTTTCAGCGGCCCCGGACGGGTCGCGATCCAGTCCATGTACATGCACATGCCAACCGAGAAGTAGAGAGCCTTTGGGGAACACGGGCGACCTCGCGGACTGCCCTCGAGCCCAAGCCCGCTTCTTGGTGGCGAGCGCTTTCAGCGCTGCGATTAGGACCGTTCTTTGTTGAAGGGCTTCAGCCCCGAGGCTACTTCCCTTCCAGATTAATGTCTCCCACCCCCACATGCGCCCGCAGTTCGTACTTCCCGTCGCCGTGATACTTCAGCGTCTTGCCCAGCCAGCCGCTGGTCTCGCCGTAGCCGTCGCCATTCACATCGCCGATGCCCGAGCTCGCGCTCACCAGCCGGTATCCCGCGCGCCCGTTCGACACGCGTATGTCGCCGACGCCCAGACTAAGATCCTTGTCGCCCTCCACGTCTTCCACTGTCAGGTCGCCGACCTTCTCATGCACGTCGAGATTAGTGTTCTGCGGCACTTCGAGCTCCACGTCAAACTGCGTGTTGCCGCCCGACGGTGCGTGAAACTCAATCGTGGCATCCTTGCCGTGGACGTCGAAATCCACATTCGCTTCTTTCACGTTCTTCTCGCGGAGCGATTTGATGGTGTAGTGCAGGCTGATCTTGTTCGTGTCCCCGCGCTTGATGTGCATGTCGCCCACACTCATACGCACGTGCACGAAGCCGCCAGCGGCAAAGTCGCGGGCATCGCTGCGCGTCTCCTCATAGTTCCAGTCGTTGGACGCCCACAACGGCGCAGCGCTCAGCGGAACCAGAAACAAACACACGAGTATTGCTTTGTAGACCGGATTCAGACGAACAAAGGACCTTCCAGGCATGGAGCACCTCTCGGGCGCAAGGGCGCCTGCTTGTGGTACGGGGAGGAAGAGACCGAAGTTCCGGGAAAGTTCAGGCTACTCAGTTGTTGAAGTCGGCCACGCCGTCCCACACCAGTTGGACGGCAATCGCGAGAATCAGAAAGCCGAAGATCTTATTGATCGCTCCTACCGCGCTCGGCCCCAGTCGCCGCACCAGCGGCCCGCCCAGGGCAAAGAAGAGCGTAACGCTAAGGGCGATCCCGGCAACGCCAATGACCATCCCCAGATACGACGCCGCGCTGTCGACATGAGCCGCGAGCGCCATGACCACGCCAATCGCGCCCGGTCCCGACATCAGCGGCATGGCCAGCGGAGTCAACGAGATGTCTTCCTTGTCCTCGGCCTCGTGGCTTTCCTCCGGCGTAATGCGGGCGTGCGATGTGACCATGCCCCATGCCGTGTTGGCGACGATCAGACCGCCGGCGATCTTTAGCACCGGCAGCGAGATGCCGAAGAAGTGCAGCACGAAACGTCCGAAGAAAAGAAACGTCACCAAGATCACAAACACCCACACCCCGGTCTTGAGCGCGGTGCGCCGCCGCTCCTGCGCGGTCCAGGACGAGGTCATGGTGAAGAAGATCGGAACGCCGCCGAAAGGATCGACGATGGGGAATAGCGCAAGAAAGGTCGCCGCCGCCGAATTCGGCAGCGTGCGCAGGAAATGTCCCAGGGCATGCGCGGTATTCATTGGCTACCGGTATCCTTCCAACGTTTTGGCCGCTCTTTCCAGCGCGGCAGCGAGCGCAGCCAGTTGCTGGCGAGCACGCTCGCTATCGCCCCGGTCGAGAGCCTCATTCACTCCCGGGATCACCACCGCCGCGTAGCCCGTATATTCGCCGGGCGCATAAATCACGTGGCGAAACCAGGGACGGTGCGGCAGTCCCTGCGGCGCCAGCAGCGCCCGCTCCGCCCCGCGCAGAGCCTGGTTCAAGCGAGCCGGATCCTGCGGCGGACTCTTCTGCTTCACCAGGATTCTTGTACCCGCGGCCTCGAAACGGCGGGCGGCGGCGTTCACCGCGGCGAAGTCAAGCACGTGGTTGCCGAACTTGTCCTCAGCCCGCTTGCCGGCCGCGTCGAGGTACGCGACAACCTCCTTCCCATATTCGTCGTAGTCGTACGGCAGAACATCGGCATCCGCCATGCGCACCGCTTCCATGCCAAACACGCGCGCCATCTGCTGCACGTAGACAAATTCCGGATCGCCGAATTTCTTGAACCAGGCGAAATTGTCGAACACGGAATGGTACACGCCGTAATATGAACCGCTCGAACTCACATCGGTCGATGGAACTCCCATGTGCTGCAGGAACGCGGTGTAATCGGAGCCGCTGCCCAGGTCTCCGACCGGAACGTCGCCCTTCACCTGCACCGCCGGTAGGCGATGGTTCTCTCCAATCACCTCCCCGGGAGCCTGGGTCGCGTCCACTTGCGCGGCTTTCTGCCAGGCCTCGTAGACCGTGCCACCCTTCGGGCTGGGGATCACTTTGGTGATGTCGCGCAGAAACTGTTTGAGACTGGGCACGGCCGATGCGCCGAACTTCGATCCCGAAACGGCGACGTCCATGTTGAAGTACGCAGCCGCATTCGCCAGTCCGGCCTCGTGCTGCTCCACCCATTCGGTCGAGCCAATCAGGCCTTCCTCCTCGCCGTCCCAGCTGGCGAAAATCACCGTGCGCTTCGGTTTCCAGCCCGCCTTCAGCAGGTCACCGATGCCGTGCACGGCCTCGAGCATCGCCGCCGTGCCGCTGTTGGGATCGACCGCTCCGTAGACCCACGCGTCCCGATGGTTGCCCGCGACCACCCACTCGTCCGGCAAATCACTGCCTGGTACGCGGCCGATCACATCCCACAACGTGCGGAATTGATAGTCCTGCCGGAGATGCATCTTCAGCTTCGCCGGCCCGGGACCAACGTGATAAGTGAATGGCAGCGCGCCTTGCCACTCCCGCGGCGAATCCGGTCCGCCCAGGTGTAGCAGCACCGGCCACGCGTCGTGATACGACAACGGCGTGACCGGAATTTTCGGCAACTGCGCCGATTGCTGGGGAGGAATGCGCTGCGAGTCCGGCAGCGATGGCAGCGACGAGACCCCCGGCGTGGTCGGGTCGCCGGGAAACTCGAACATGTATCCCACCGACCCGCGCTCCACTCCCGTGTCCGGCCGCCACGGACCTTCCGGATATTTATCGCCGCGCCGCCAGCCGGAATCCGCGGGATCAGAGTAGATGATCACGCCGGCCGCGCCGTGTTCCTGCGCCACGAACACTTTGACGCCGCGAAAATTTTCCCCGTAGCGCACCAGCACGATCTTGCCGCGCACGTCGACCTTCAGCTTTTCCAGTTTCTCGAAGTCCTCGGGCGATCCGTAGTTGGCGTAGACCACGTCGGCCTCGACGTCGCCCGATGGCGACATGCCGCTGAACGGCACGACCACGCGGGGATCGTCTTGATAGGGATCGTGGTCGACGTGCTCGCGCGTGGGGCCGTGCATCTCGACTCCGGCAGGGGCGACCAGGTCAACGCTGATTTCGGCGGGATAGTTCATCCAGACTTTGTACTCGACGATCTCAGTGTCGAGTCCGGCGGCGCGGAATTTCTGCGCGACGTAATCAGCCGTCGCTTTGTCCTCGATGGTTCCCGCCATGTGCGGAGCCTTGGTCAGGATGCGCAGATGCTCCTCCGCCAGCTTGGATTCGGGCACCGCCAGGAAGCGCGACTCCGTGGCCTGCTCGGCCGCAGCGTCGCGGAAACCCAGGATGGATGGAGCCGATGATGCGGGCGGCGTTCCGGCGCCAGTGGACATTGGTGCGAGCAAAATAGAGGAAGATAAAAGTGCGACTGAGAGAAGTTTCATGGATACCCTAGTGTGAAAGGTAGTAAGGTAGCACAGGAACAGTCAGGCTTCACGCTGGGGAGTGCAATGAAACGCAAATTCAAGGCTCTCAAAATCACGGCAAAGGCCAACAGCGGAGTTCACGATGTCAGCGTAAATCATGACCGCGATTTTGCGGAATATACCTGCGCCCGCAAGGTCGCTGGACCGGAAGCTACGTTACCTGCCCCGTCCCCACGATCTCGGACTTCGAGGAAGTCAACTCGGCCGGTCCGGTAGGGATATGCCTTGGCCCTGAACAGAGGAGCAGGCTGTACGAACTCCTGCATCGAATTGAGGGGTGCCTAGCCTCAGTGGATAGCGTTACTACCTCACCTGCCCTGTCCCAATAATCTCGTACTTCGACGAAGTCAATTCCGCCAGCGCGAACGGACCGCGGCAGTGCAGTTTTTGCGTGCTGATCCCCATCTCGGCGCCGAAGCCAAATTCTGCGCCGTCGGTGAAGCGGGTCGAGGCGTTCCAGTACACGGCGGCCGAATCCACGCCGCGCAGAAATTTGCGGGCGCTCGCCTCATCGCGGGTCACGATGGAATCGCTGTGCTTCGTGGAATAGCGGTTGATGTGCGTGATCGCTTCGTCAACGTTGGCGACTACAGCCACCGCCATGCACAGCCGCAGATATTCTTCGTACCAGTCCTGCTCAACTGCGGGCCCGACGTGGAATCCGGCTGCAAGGGTGCGGGCTTTGCCATCGCCGCGCACTTCCACTCCTGCATCGATTAATTTTTTCACGATGCGCGGGATGTATTCAGCGGCAATCCGCTCGTGCACCAGTAGCTTTTCGGCGGCGTTGCACACCGATGGACGCTGCGTTTTGGCGTTGATGACGATGCGATCGGCCATCTCGAAATCGGCGGATTCGTCGACGAAGATGTGGCAGTTCCCTGCCCCGGTCTCGATCACCGGCACCGAGGAATTCTCGGTGACAAAGGTGATGAGCCCCGCGCCACCGCGAGGAATGATGACATCGACGAGTCCTCGGGCTTTGATCAGTTCATTCACGGACTGGCGGTTGCTCGAATCGAGCAGTTCGACCGCGCCGTCGGGCACGCCAGGAACAGCGCTCATAATCTCGCCTTTCATAATTTCGACCAGGCGCTGGTTGCTCTGGGCCGCTTCCTTGCCGCCGCGCAGGACGATGGCGTTGCCGGTTTTCAGCGCCAGCACCGCAGTATCGACGGTCACGTTCGGACGCGATTCGTAGATGATTCCCACCACACCCAGAGGCACGCGCACTTTGCGAATGCGCAGGCCGTTCGACTTGGTCCATTCTGCCAGGGTCTCGCCGATAGGATCGGGCAAGGACGCGACGTCGCGCACGCCGCCCGCCATCTCCTTGACCCGCGACGAAGTCAGCAGCAGGCGGTCGCGCATCGCGCCTTCCAGGCCGGAGTTGTCAACGTCCTCGCGATTCGCCGCCAGGATGCTCTTCTCGTTCGCTTCGATCGCATCGGCGATCGCCCGCAGCAAGGCATTTTTTTCTTCGGTCGAAAGCAATGCCAGCCTGACCGACGCGGCGCGCGCGCGCAGCAGCTTTTCCTGCGTGGAAGCTACGCCAGTGAGAGTGGCGGCCATTTGCCTATTTATCTCCCTTCTGCCTTCTGCGGCGGGAAATAAGTTCCGATCTTGCGCTCCATGCCCAGCGTAATGGCCTTGGGATGCCGCCCATTCAGGATGGCCACGTGCACTCCGCCCTCGCTCGCGAGTTTGGCGGCGCGCAATTTGGAAATCATGCCGCCGCGGCCCAGCGAACTCTTGCCATTGCACTGGGCTTCGATCGCGGGTGTGAGTTTGCGAATCACCCGCTGCAGGCGCGGTTTCTTCCGGCCATTCGGAATCATCAATCCATCGACATTGGTCAGCAGCAGCAGCCAGTCCGCTTTGACGGCCGTGGCCAGCAGCGAACTCAACTCGTCGTTATCGCCGAATGCGCCTTCCAACTCGCGCACCGACACGCTGTCGTTTTCATTCACGATGGGCACAACGCCCAGCGCCAGCAACTCGGCAAGCGCGGTCTGCAGATTGCGGTAACGCACCGGCGAGGTAAAATCGTCGCTCGAAAGCAGCAGTTGCGCGACCACCTTCTTGCCGAAGAACAGACGTTCGTAAGTATGCATCAACTTGCTCTGGCCGACCGCGGCGCAGGCCTGCATGCGCGGAACATCGCCGGGCCGCTTTTTGAGCGACAGGCCCGACATGCCCGCGGCGATCGCGCCCGAAGTCACGATCAGATATTCGTTCTTCGAAAGATCAAACTGATCGACCATGCCGCGCAGCAGGTTGACGTCAATCTGCCCGCCGGGAGCGATCAGGCTGGTTCCGACTTTGATGACCACTCGCATAGTGTGCTGGCTGCGGGCCGGAGCGAATTCACTTTTCCTTTTTACTTTTCCTTCGCTGCTGCAAAACTCCGGCGTGGAGAATCCGGCGGGACAACATCTCTATCCTGCCGTTAGAATGAATTTCTGGCAAGGTGAAAATCTTGCCCGGTTTCGTTATCATGCCCGTTGCCAACGCCACCAGTCGCTTCTCCGATCGCGTTGAGAACTATGTCCGCTACCGGCCGGGATATCCTTCCGAGGCCTTGCGATTCTTGCAGCAGGAATGCGGGCTCGCGCCTGAACACAGAGTCGCGGATATTGCTTCGGGCACGGGGATTTGGACCCGCATGCTGTTGGAGAATGGAAATTCCGTTTTCGGAGTCGAGCCCAATGCCGGGATGCGGCAAGCAGGAGAGCGGCTGCTGGCGTCTTTTCCGAACTTCCACAGCGTGGCCGGAACAGCGGAGGCGACCACACTGCTGGATCAGTCTGTTGATTTCGTCACCGCGGCGCAGGCGGCGCATTGGTTCGATCGCCAGCAGTCGCGGCAGGAGTTTGTGCGCATTCTGAAGCCCGCCGGAGGTTTGGCGCTTCTGTGGAACGAGCGCGTCACCGACTCGACCCCATTTCTGCGCGACTATGAACAACTCCTGTTGACCTACGGCACGGACTATGCCGAGGTGCGTCACGAGCGAACCACCGACGCAGTGAATGAGTTCTTCGATCCGGCGCCGTTTCAGGCGCGAGTGTTTGAGTTGCGCCAAGAATTCGACTACGCAGGTATCGAGGGCCGATTGCTGTCGTCTTCGTATGCGCCGGGGCCAGAGCATCCGCAGTACGAGCCGATGCTACGGGAGTTGCGGCGGATCTTTGACGCGCATGCCATTGCCGGACGTGCAGCCTTCGACTACAAGACGCGCGTTTACTTCGGGCGGCTGCGATGACCAGGGATGGGCATAGGGTCACACGACGATGTAGGTGATCTCGCAATGGTCGCCGCCGAGGTACATGCAAGGGTTGTGTTGGATCGTGATGTTTTCTTCAAAATATTTTCCCAGGCCCAGGCCAATCCCCACGGCGAACGCACACATTTTTCGCGGCGAGTCATAAGTCAGGACCACCTTGTGGGGATTGACGCGGCGAGTGCGCAGGTAGGGTGGCGCAGCGCCACGCTCGTGCTGCCGCACCGCGCCGTGAGCCAGCCTTTCGGCGTGCTCAATCACGTCCAACGTGCGCCATTCTTCTTTGATGAGGTGCGAGTACATGCCGAGTAGAGCAGGTACGGTGAATTCGCCAAATTCCCGCAACAAGACGGCTGCGGATTTTCCATATACTTTGCCGGCAGCCTTGAGCAGCGAAAAGGCTTCCGCGTCGGGATAGGGCTGCGAGAGATACGCGCGTTCCTCCAGCCCCGCAGCCTTCAATACGGTCTTCCAAGCGCCTTTGCCGCCCTGGCTTTCTACGTAGTCGCGGAACTGCCACAGGATCCTGCCATGCATGGTATGGACGCTCCGGCGCTCAAGCGCGGTGTGCTACAGACCGTCTGCCGAAAACCGTCTTGCGGCAGACTTTGTGCTCTAAACTTTGTGCTACAAACTTAAGGGTCATCTAAGGTAGGGTCGTCTAAGTTAAAGATCGGCCGTTTCGCGACAATCTTTAGCGCCCTAGCCTTCGATTGCCAGGCGCCGGGAGTAGGCCTTGTCCAACGAAAAGTCCTTTCACATGTCGCCCGAAGAATTCCGCCGCCACGGTCACGCCGTGGTCGACTGGATCGCCGACTACCAGTCGCGCGTCGAATCGTTCCCCGTGCTCTCGCAAGTAAAGCCGGGAGAGATTCGTGCCGCGCTCCCGGCGAATCCTCCGGCGCAGGGCGAGCCGTTTGACGCGCTGCTGAAAGATGTAGACCGGTTGATCCTGCCGGGCGTCACGCACTGGCAGTCTCCCAATTTCTTCGCGTACTTCCCGTGCAACGCGTCCGGGGCTGGGATTCTCGGGGATCTTCTTTCCTCCGGCCTGGGCGTGCAGGGGATGCTCTGGTCGACCAGTCCCGCTTGCACCGAACTCGAAACCCACGTCATGGACTGGCTCGTCGCCATGCTCGGCCTGCCCGAAAAATTCCTGTCCTCGAACACCGGCGGCGGCATTATTCAGGACACGGCTTCGAGCGCTGCGCTCTGCGCCCTGCTGACCGCCCGTGAGCGCGCCACCAACTATGTCAGCAACAAGAAAGGGTGCGATGGACGATTGGTCGCCTACGTCTCGACGCAGACGCATTCCTCGCTGCAAAAGGCTGCCATGATTGCCGGCATCGGCATGGACAATCTGCGGCAGATCGAAGTCGACCAGAATCTCGCCATGCGGCCAGATGCCTTAGCACGACAAATTGAGGCGGACCGTAGCGCCGGCCTCACTCCGTTCTTCGTATGCGCGACGGTAGGCACGACTTCCTCAAACGCGATGGACCCGATCGCAGCACTTGGCAAAGTCTGCCGCCAGCACAATCTTTGGCTGCATGTGGATGCGGCCATGTCGGGCACCGCCATGCTGTGCCCGGAGTTCCGCCACCTGCAGAGCGGCGTCGAACTTGCCGACAGCTACAACTTCAATCCGCACAAATGGATGTTCACCAACTTCGACTGCAGCTGCTTCTGGGTCGCCGACCGCAAATCGCTGATTCAGACCTTGAGCATCCTGCCGGAATACCTGCGCAACCAGGCTACGGAATCGGGAGCGGTCATCGACTACCGCGATTGGCATATCCAACTGGGACGCCGCTTCCGCTCGCTGAAGTTGTGGTTCGTGATCCGCCACTACGGCGTCGAAGGCCTGCAGCACCACATTCGCCAGCACGTGCAACTGGCGCAGCGGTTCGCGGAGTGGGTGGACAAAGACGACCACTTCGAGCTGGCCGCGACCGCACCGCTGAACCTGGTGTGCTTCCGGCACAAAGCAGGAGACTCCGCGAATCAGACGATCATGGACCGTCTGAACCGCAGCGGCGACCTGTTCCTCACGCACACCAAGCTGAACGGAAAGCTGACTCTGCGTCTCTGCGTGGGCCAGACCCACACGCAGGCGCGGCACGTAGAGAACGCGTGGAAGCGCATACAGGAAGAAGCAAGAGTCGCGGAAGGTACGGCATGAGCGCCAGATGGGGCGTCTCCTCGTGGCTAAGACTCGCGCTTTTCTTTTCATGGCTGGCTTTACCCGCTGGTCTGCACGCGGCGACGATTTCAGGAACCGTCAAAGATCCATCGGGAGCTGTGATTCCCGGAGCACGCGTCGAAATCACCGGCGGAGACTTGCTTCAGCCAGTGGAGCTGACTTCGGACCCGCTGGGCCAATTCGCCTAAGCCGATCTAAAACCTGGGAAATATGTGGTGCGCGTGACGCGAGACAACTTTGAACCGCTGGAGAGAACCGTCGATTTACGCGAAGCACCAGTCGATCTGCAGCTCACCCTGGCCATTGCGCGGCAGCAAACCAACGTCGTGGTGCCCGGACAAGCGCTCGCCTTCGCGAATTCCGATCCGGTGTACCGGGAATTGCGTGGAGTTGGATTCGGGGAGACGTTTCGCTTCGACAATTTCACCTTGAATTACGACGTCGCCACCTTTCAGTTTCAGAAGGGCACGCTGACGTGGCTGCGTGCGGTGGAGGGGATCGTAACCGGCGCAGTCTTTGTCGGCGAAGGACATTTCCATCTGAAGGCTGTCACCAAACTGGACGCCCACGAAATCAACCGGCGAACCGGCGCGGATGAGGTCGATGAAGACTTCACCGACATTGTCTTCCGATTCACAGGAGACGAACGCGCGAAGCTACTTCCGGGATTAGGGGATCGCGTCGAGCCTGCCGCCGAGGCTGGCGCGGCCTTCGAGCACTGGAAGGAGCGAGTCCGGCGGCGGAGTGAATATCCGCTGGGCTTCTCCGAGGCCGTTCTGCACGGCGAGACCATGGACAACGTGGATGCCGACGTCCTGGCCGCGATCTACAATCGCGCGCACCCGCCGTTCTTCAACGCCTATATCCGTGGCAAGAAGCACAAAGATCTGCGGTTTTTTGTGAGGACGCGGGTGGGAGCGCTACCTCAACTGGACTCGCCGGAGGAAGTCGCACTCATTGACTACGACCCCGAAGGCATGAGCGATGGCGTCTGGTATCTGGCTCATCTGAAGTCCGAATACGTCAACCACACGGCCAGTTCGATGGAGGACCGGCGCCTGTTCGCGACCAGTGGGTACAAGATTGAAACGGTCATCGCCAGGAACGGACACTTGTTCGCGAGCGCCACGATCCGCTTTAAACCGCTGATCGCCGGCGAGCGGGTTCTCAAGTTTGGATTGCTGCCGAATCTACGGGTAACCCGGGTCGCAGACGAACAAGGACAGAATCTTCATTTCATCCAGGAGAGCCGCAAAGAGGATGGATCGTTCTATGTTGTGCTGTCGCAGGCTCCGCCCGCCGGTCAGGAGGCTTCGATCACCGTCGAGTACGCCGGCGATAAAGTTTTGGAAAGCGCGGGCGAGGGCAGTTTCTATGTCCGGGCGCGCACCTCGTGGTACCCCAACCTCAATGGATTCGGGGAACACGCGTTGTATGACCTCACCTTCAAAGTTCCGCGCAGATACAAAGTGGTCAGCGTTGGGAAGCTGCAGGAAGAATCGATCGATAAGGAGCTAGCGGTCAGCCACTGGGTCACTCCGATTCCGGTAGCGGTCGCAGGATTCAACTACGGCGACTACAAGAAAGTGGAATTGCCGGATGATCTCACGCACTACAAGATTTCCGGCTATTACCTGAGCGAACTGCCGGACAGACTGCGCAACTTCGGAGCTCTGAAGTCGATGTCACCCGGCGCCATGACCAAATATGCGCTCGAACAAACTCGGGCGCAGATGCAGATCTGCACTTCGTATTTCGGCCGGAGTTCTTATGAGGACGTTTTCATCACCGAGCAGCCCGACTTCAATTTTGGCCAATCGTGGCCCAACCTTGTGTATCTTCCCATTTCCGCGTACACGGATTCGACGCAGAGATGGATGCTGTTCGGGCACATCGACAACAAGTTCTCCGGTTTCGTGCAGGAGGTAACTCCGCACGAGGTTGCACATCAATGGTGGGGTCACACCGTGGGCTGGGCTTCCTACCACGATCAATGGCTTTCCGAGGGCTTTGCCGAGTTCTCCGCGGGATTGTTTCTGCAGAATGCGTATGGCAAGGATTGGAGGAAAGACTACGTTGAATTCTGGGACCGGCTGCGCCAGAGGGTTCTCGATAAGAATAATTTCGGGATCGCTCCCAACGATGCGGGTCCCTTATGGATGGGAACCCGTCTGATTTCTCCGCGTACGGAGAATGCTTACCAGAACGTGACCTATCCCAAGGGCGCATACGTCCTGGAGATGATGCGCTCGATCATGTACAGCCAGGATGACCAAGATAAGACTTTCATCGAGATGATGCATGATTTTGTCGACAGCCATCGCGACCGGCCAGCTTGTACCGAATCGTTCAAGATGATTGCCGAGAAGCACATGACCAAGCTGATGGACCTGCGCGGAGATCACCATCTCGATTGGTTTTTTGACGAGTGGGTGTATGGCACGCAGGTTCCGCGGTATCACTTCGATTACCAGGTCAGCCCGGCGGACGGCGGGAAAGCGAAGGTGCACATGACCCTCACCGAGAGTGACGTCGACGAACACTTTATGATGCTGGTGCCGATCTTCGCCGACTTTGGCAAGGGCTGGATTCGAATCGGGCAGCTCGGCATCGGCGGAAACATGACACGCACGGCAGACGCGGTGTTGCCCAGTACGCCGAAGAAGGTTGCCGCGAATGTGTACAAAGAAATTCTGGAACGATGAGAATGCTACGTGCCCCCAAGCTAAGGAGTCAGGATATGAAGAAACTCTCGCTGGCACCATTTTCACTTGCGCTGTTGTTCATGGTCATGTTCATCGTCATATTCAGCGGCATCTCTTCCCCGGCGCAGAGCCGAATCGCCATTCCGTCCTACCAGGATCCGGGAAGCCCGCAATGGATTGGGTGGCGAGCCCTCGGTGCGTCCTCCGTCGGCATCATGATTGTCAATCTAAACAATGGCGACGACACCACTTACTACCCGAGCGTCGACCAGGCCATTCGCAATACGCGAAAGCTGGGAATCTTTGTCGTCGGCTACGTGTACACCGGATATGGACAGCGCGATCCGGCCGTCGTTCGCGCGAAAGTGGACGCTGTATTCCGAAACTACCTGGTCGATGGGATCTTCTTCGACGAAGTCCCCACTGACTGTGGCGGCAAGTCCGTCGCGGGATCAAACTACCGCTACTATCAGAACCTGGCGGATCACGTGCGACGCAATCAAGCAGGCGGGCGCATCGTGATCCTTAACCCTGGAACCCAGCCCAACGACGACTGCTGGATGTCAATCGCGAACATCCTGGTCACGGCCGAGTCCAGCAGCCTGCAGGACTACCTCCAGAACTACCAGCCGGAAACGTGGTTCCATCGCTATCCGCCGGACCGCTTCTGGCACATTGTGTACGCAGTTCCTTCCACCGCGCAGCTGAACGATGTGATCGCCTTAAGCCTCAAACGCGGTGCCGGTTGGGTCTACGTCACCGATCGGGGCGCCAGTAACCCCTACGATCAGCCGCCGTCTTACTGGTCGCTCGAGGGTCGTCAAGTCACGGAGCAGGGAGTGCAGGCACCCTATGCCAGCTTCCGTCCGGCATCGAGCGACAGCAACGGCAATCCAGTCCCCGGAGAGGTTTCGTTTCGCTGGAGAGCGGTCAACGGAACTAAGTGGCAAATCTTTCTGGACACCGATCGCAATACGCACTCCGGCTACCACGGACCGGACTCGGGCCTGGCGATTGGCGCCGACTACCTGATCGAGGCCGCTGCGGATGGGAGTGCGAATTTGTTTCGTTATACGGGAAGCGGATCGGATTGGGAGTGGCATGAAGTTTCGGCCCACGCCCGCATCTCGTTTCTGGAGGCCGGCGTCAACCTGATCGAACTCGATGCGAACGCGCTGGGCCAGACCCACGCGCTCGATTACCAGATCCGCTCGCTCGACGCAAAGCAAAAGACGGTTTTTACCAGTTCGCTCGTGCCGCTTAGTCTCGACAGTACGGCATATACCTTTGACATCGAAGACCACGGCCAGAACTAGTTTCTGTGCCAACCGTGATTCAGGAACATGCAGAAGAAGGCGAAAGGGCGGACACATCTAGTCTTTTAGTCTTTGCCGACTGATCAGCCACAAGGTACCTTTGAGCAATCGCGATTGCGCGCGCATTGACGGGGTTTGAGCGTAATCGTCTCCGGTTACATGTGGGGCCGACCGTGACACAAGCAGCAATCGCACCGTCGGAAATTTAGCCGGGAAGTTCGGGGTCACGTGAGCTCGACGCACTTGGCGCAAGTGCACGTAAAGGACGGATTCGTCGGCCAGGTCAGATGTCCGCATCGAGCGCACATATACCAAGTCTCCGCACCACCCTGGCGGATCATTACCTTGAAATTGCCGCCCTCGACGCAATAGGGGCAGCGAATCACTCGCATCCTCGGGTCGCGGGGCTCCTCAAGAGCGGTCATGGATGAGTTCACATTTCACATTTCGCGTTGCGCGACAGCACAGCAGCGCCCTCGGAATCAAGTTCTAGTCGTGGAGAACAATGTTGAGAAGTGAGCTATGAACCTGCAAAGCATCGCCAGCGTGATAGTCAATGAACCCCAATTTCCTAAACCTGTTCATGAAAAAGCTGACCCGCGAGCGAGTCGTGCCTATCATCTCTGCGAGGGTTTCCTGACTGACATTGGGGATTGGAGTCTCGTGCATTCCGTCTTTGCCGAAGTGAGCCAGCAACAGCAGAATCCGAGCTAGTCTCTTTTCACTAGAATTGAAAAGCTGGTCAACCAGATCCTCTTCGTACCGGATGTTCCGTGCCAGCAAGTACGCCACGAACATTTCGGAAAACGTGGATTCACGGCGCAGCACCTCCACCATGGACTTCTTGTCGATTCTCATCACAGAGCAATCGGTCATTGCGGTTGCGGAGCAGAGGCGAAGAAGCTGCCCAGTAAGGCAACCTTCTCCGAAGAAATCGCCCTCGTTCAGAATGCCGATTGTGGCTTCCTTCCCCGGCTTAGACACAACAGTGAGCTTTACCTTTCCTCTCTGTACATAGAAAACAGCATCGGACGAGTCGCCCTGAACAAAGATCATTTGCTTTTTGGGAAACGCTGTGATCTTCCTGCCGCCGTTAATGGTCGAAAGGAATGTCTTGGGATCGAATTCGCTGAGCTTCTTGGCCGCCGCACACGGACCCATTTAGTCTTGCCCCGTTGGACTCATATCACATGCCAACTGTGATGGTCTGTTGGGCATCACACATGCGCAATTTTTTGTTCGTCCGCACCGCCCAATTTCGCGGCCTTCCTCACAATCCAGCGAATCCCTTAAGCGCTGGTCACGTTTCGTGCGCCGGGATGCTTGCGATAAGACCAATGTCAGATACCCTACAGAAGCGTCGTGTCTGTACTCTGTACAATCCTCCGCGTACTGCGAATAAGCAAAGTTCTGTTTCATAGACCACGACGGATAGGTTCATCATCCCGGCGTCTGGGAGGTTTTTCGGTTCTCGCTCGTGACGCGCAAGGAACTCCAAGTCGTGCAGTCTGGCGAGCGGACAAATGCCGCAGGAAAGCCGGTCGGCAACAAAATACTTCTATCAATCTCCGATAGCGAGTACACCTCCCTCCGCCCACACCTTGAATACGTTCGCTTGCCAAACCATCTAGTCCTTCACGAGACAGGTGTAAGGCTGGAGTTTGCGTATTTCCCGAATCGGGGTCTGATTTCTCTTGTAGTCGTAATGATGGATGGAAGAACCGCCGAAGCTGGCGTAGTTGGCAATGAGGGCTTTACCGGGACACCAGCGGCTGTTGGCCTGAGCCGGGGCCCGCTGCGGGCGGTGGTACAAATCACGGGGGACGGATTTCGGATAAAAGTTGGAGCTTTGCAAGATACGTTGGAATCCACTCCACACCTGCGAATGATGCTGAACCGCTATGCCACAATTCGGGGTATGCAGGTTGCCCAGACAGCGGCGTGCAATCGGCTGCACGAGATTAAGCAGCGCCTTGCGCGCTGGTTGCTGATGACTCAGGACAGAGTGGATTCAGGGGCGCTGCCCATTACGCACGATTTTCTCGCAACCATGCTAGGTACAGATCGGCCTAGCGTGAGCTTGGCAGCTGGTGTTTTGCAGAAGAACGGGCTCATCGAGTACACCCGTGGAGCAGTAAAAATCGTGAACCGCAAGAAACTTGAAGCCTTCGCCTGCGAGTGCTACGCGGTTATCCGACAGTACGATGGCGAGCTCGGCTCGAAATGAGTCCGCAGGATAAGACTTTGCCTATACTTAATTGTCGACTCTAAAACGTTGTCGTTGAAAAATCGCCAATTTCAAGCAGCGACTGCCGTGTCAGTGCCCAGCACCAACCAGAGTCCCGCCCTTCAGCGCAGCGCCGTGAGGCTCTGGGGCGAATAATTCACACGTCGCATTTCCCAGATACGTCCGTTGTCGACCGCTCCTTCGACCAGTTCGTAACCCAGCAATGCGAAAACGCGGCCATGCACAAACAGCGGCTGAGCGTTGCCGTACCAGTCAACGCAGGAGGCGCGACAGGAATCATCTTTGGCGCGGTCGGGCTGCGCTTCGAGTTCGCCCACTTCCTGAAAATGCAAGGAATCATTGCGCAGAAACAGAATCGCCGCCGAAGTCTCGAACAGATGGCGATAGCCCGGACGGGCCGGCATGCTGATCGGCAAGCCCAGCATTCCCGAGTCGCGCGCGTCGGCCTTGTAGAAAAAGCCATGGCTGCGCAACTCGCCCTGCGACGCCCCTTTGCGAATGTACTCATCGGCAGTCGCCGGCAGGTTGCCGAGGCGCACGGCTGTGAAGTGCAAGTCTGCCCCATCAGTGCCCACGACGACCGCGTCCGAACCCATTTGCTCGATGCGATCCGTTCCGTGGTTGAGTGTTAGCGGAAACAAATCGCCGTTGGCCCAGCGCACGGCGTAGAGGCGCGACTTGTCTGCTTTCTGCGGATAACCCCATCCACTGCCCGAACCGTAAAGCAGATAGTCTCCCACGAATCGGTTTTGAAACGTGTAGCCCCGGGGAGCAGGAAGCTTGCGATAGCTGGAAAGCGGAACTGGATCGCTGCCGTCCGAGAAACTCGCCAGCGGAACGCGCATCAGCGCCACATCGCCCGCAGCGTGTTCCGCGCCCCACATGCCATCTCCGGCAGTCTGGGAACGAACCAGCACGTTGAGGTGGGCGTCGTCACTTTCAAGGAAAGAAAACTGATCCACCGGGCTGCCGAAAACTTCGAGAGCGCTGGGAGCCGAGCCGTCGAGGGGCATGCGATAGAGCTGCGACCGCGTGGCCATCTTGTCGCCCTGGCGCTCCCAATCCGTGAGCCAGATGTAAACCGATTCCGGTGAAACGTAGAACACGCGCCCCGCGGGCCCCACCACCGACGTCGCCTTGCAATCGAAGTCGCCCTTGGCGAGATCGCAGATCGTGACCGTGTGCAACGCCACGCCATATTCGGAATCGAGCGGATGCTCCGGCTTGTACACCTGAGTCGCCGAAACAATGCGGCGAAACTCTTGCGCCGTCGCGCCCTTGTGCCACTTGCGGACGGCGGGAAAACTCTGGAAGGGATCTTCACTACCGGGATACACATAGAGTGGCGAATAGAAAATGAGCTTACTGCCGATCAGCCGGCTGGCGTAGTTGCGTGACGAATAGTAATCGTTGGAGCGCAGGTGATAGGTCGACCGGTAGCTTAGCTTTCCAGCCGGATCGATCCCGAACAAACCAACCTCGGTGCCGCCGCGTTCATAGCTGTAGCCAATGACCGCGATCGTGTCCGACGAGACCAGCATTTCGTCATACCAAGTCCCGCGCGGATCGATGTCGGGGCCAAATGCATCCACAGTGGAGATCGGGGTGAGAGCGCCGCCGCCAATGGCAACCGTGAACAGGCGTCCGCGGCGTAACACCGCCAGGTGGTTGCCGTGCAGCTTGACGATGCCGCCTTCGTCGACACCGGCGTGTTGCACGTTGGTGATCGACTCTTCTTTGTCAGCGCCCGCGCTCGGAACTGCAGGAGCCGCGGACTTCGCTGCCACAGGACCGCCGTAAGTGTCATACATGGCACGGCGCTCCACCTTTTGCTTCTCGGCAATTTCCCGGAGGTAACTGGCAAGTTCCTGCTCCGAACGGAAAGCCCGCATGGTCTTCTTCGGCGCCGATGCGGACGCCGGATGACTCGCAGGTTGGGGCGACACTTTGCCAGAACTCACGGCGCAACCCGCCAGGCCAGAAATGATGATCGCTGTGTTGATCGCGGCTACCAGAAGTCGTTTCATAGCTCCCCTCGCCCAGGAAGAACGGTGCAGGTGGAAAAACTTGCGAGGTTTAGAGATGGTGGAGGAGAAGATCTACTTTGTCATCCTGAGCGAAGCGAAGGACCTATGCAGTCGACGGCGCGACCGCATAGATCCTTCGCTTCACTCAGGATGACAGTGCATACTTATGCCGCGTATTTCCGGCGAACTCCGACAATATTAAGGCGTACCGCGAAGGTGGCTTTCTTCAGTCTGCCGGCATGGGCGCAGGGCGCGCCGCGGGGCTTCCGTTCGGACTTTCTTTCGTACCAACCGCTGTGGCACCAACCGGCTCGTCCGCCGGCGTCTCCAGCCACTTGCGCACCTCGGGCAGTGCTTTCCGCATCGCGACTTCGCCAGCGTGAATCAAATCGTCGGCGCGTTTGAAGTCGTCGTAGGCGAATCCGGCAACGTCGGGCTCAATGACCAGGTCCGCGGCTTCCATCCACAGGCTCGACATCGCATCCTGCGCAATCGCGAACGATTGTCCGATCACATCGAACAAATGCCGCGGGGGCCCGCCATTGGCCCACGTGCCTTTCAAATGCACAGCCAGCACGCGATCGGCGCCCATTTCACGCAACGGCCGCGTGGGCACCGGATGCGAGAGCATGCCGTCGATCAGGTAGCGTCCGCGAATCTCCACTGGCAGGAACATTCCCGGATAAGCGCAACTGGCGCGCACCGGATCGATGATCGAACCGGAATGAAACACCACGCCTTCGCCAGTATTGAAGTCGGTCGCGGTCACGCCCAGCGGAATGCGCATCTCTTCGAACGTCTTGCACTTCAAAGTGCGCGTCAGGAACGCGACCATGCGGTCGTTCGACGCGAAGCCGTAGCGCGAGAGCGTCCAGCGCGCGAAGGTGGTGAAGCGTGTGTTGTGCGCCACATCCTGCATTTCCGCGAGCGATAGGCCGCTGCAGTAGCAGGCCCCAATCAGCGCGCCCACACTCGTCCCGGTAACCGCGCGGATAGGAATGCCTTCTTGCTCGAGGACTCTAAGAACTCCGATGTGCGCGATGCCGCGGGCGAATCCTCCGCCCAGCGCCACGCCGATGGCTGGAACCCGGGGGGACAGAGCAGGCGCGGTCTTGCGGGAGAGCTCCCGCCCAAACGCCTGGACCGATCGAATAATCTTCCCCAGACTCTTCACGGCCAACCCCACGTCTCCGGCCCGCCAGCGGCCGGAAGTACCTTAACCCATCTAGCATTTAAGATGCCACAACTGTATAGATGGCTGTAAGAGCACAAGGGTGCTACTAACATTACGTTGGGTAAACCCAACGGCACAGTAACAGTTACTGTGACCTCAGCGGGACGTGACGAAACCCCTGTATTCCTGCTAAGTTGCGGAATTATGGTGCGCGAGATTTCAGCCGGCGGGGTGGTCCTCCAAAACAACGACGGCAGCTGGTGGATGGCCGCCATTGAACTGCCCTCCGCTTCGCCGCCGGCCTCCAGCGCCACCAAACGCGTCAGCCGCTCGACACCAAAGGCAACGCCGAAGCCCGTGCTGTGTCTGCCCAAAGGACTGGTCGACCCCGGCGAGAAGCCCCTTGAAGCGGCCCTGCGCGAAGTTCGCGAAGAAACCGGAATCACCGCCGTTCCCATCAAGAAACTGGGCGACAGCAAGTATGTGTACGTGCGCTCCTGGGGCGACGGCGAACGCGTATTCAAGATCGTCAGCTTCTACCTGCTGTGCTATGAATCGGGACGCATCGACGATGTCTCCGACGCCATGCGGGTCGAAGTTGCCCGCGCCCGGTGGATTCGCCTGGAAGACGCGCCCAAGTTGCTGGCCTACGGTGGCGAAAAACAGATGGCGCGCCAGGCGCTGGAGTACGTGAAAGCCCACCCGGAGCTGTAACCGCCGCCCATGGGCGTCATCTCGACCGTAGCCGTTTTTCAAGCGAAGGGAGCGATCTCGCGCCGAGTGCGACGATCTCTGCGAATAAACCCTTGAATCCCTGTGACCGCGGCCCTAGATAAATTGTCCCCGAAGCGATTACCATAACCAGTTCACAAGTCAATTCGAAATCCTCTGTGTACCCTCTGTCCGTAGCCTGCCCTGAGCGCAGTCGAAGGGTGGTGAAGATTTTTATACCGAGGCCTGATATGAAGCGCATCAATAAAGTCGCCATCCTCGGCGCCGGAACCATGGGCGCCCGCATCGCCGCGCATTTTGCCAATGCCGGCGTTCCGAGTTATCTTCTGGACATTGTTCCGCCCGACGCCGACGGCCCCGCGCGTAACAAAATTGCCGCCGCCGGCCTCGACGCCGCCAAGAAATCCAAGCCCGCCGCATTCATGGAACCATCGCTCGCCCGTCTCGTCACCGTCGGCAATTTCGAGGACGACCTGAAGAAACTCGCCGACGTCGATTGGATCATCGAAGCCGTGGTCGAGAATCTCGACCTCAAACGAGCTCTGTTGAGAAAGGTGGAAGCCGTCCGCAAGCCTGGGACCATTGTCACCACCAACACCAGCGGCCTGCCCGTCGGCAAGATCGCCGAAGGATTCTCCGACGACTTCCGCAGCTCGTGGTTCGGCACGCACTTTTTTAATCCGCCGCGCTACATGCGCCTGCTCGAACTCATTCCCGCGCCCGAGGCCGACCGCGCCCTGATCGATGCCGTAGCACACTTCTGCGACGTGCGTCTGGGCAAAGGCGTCGTCATCGCCAAAGACACGCCCAACTTCATCGGCAATCGCATCGGCACGTTCTCGGTGCTGAACGTTATGCGGCTGATGCAGGAAATGGATCTCACCATCGAAGAAGTCGACGCGCTCACCGGACAAGCCGTAGGCTGGCCGCGCTCGGCTACCTTCCGCACCATCGATCTGGTTGGGCTCGACATTCTCGGACACGTGGTCGGCAACATGACCTCGAACGTCAAGGATGAACGCAGCGATCTGCGCCTGCCCGATTTCTTCACCAAGATGCTGGAACGCAAATGGCTGGGCGACAAAACCAAAGGCGGCTTCTACAAAAAAAGTGTAGGGCGGACACTCCTGTCCGCCGAACCTAACCAGGAAGCCGAGCGACTCGCCCTCGACTGGAAGACGCTGGAATACCATCCCCGCCAGAAGCCGAAATTCCCCGCGCTCGATATGGCGAAGAATATCGACGACACAGGAACACGCCTCCGCACCCTGCTGGGTCTCGCAGGCAGCCCGCAGAAAGCCGACAAAGCCGGCTCTTTTCTCTGGGCCGCTCTCACCGACCTCTGGACTTACTCCGCCAATCGCGTTCCTGAGATCTCGAACTCCGTCGTCGAAATCGACCGCGCCATGCGCCTCGGCTTCAATTGGGAACTCGGCCCCTTCGAACTATGGGACGCCGCCGGCGTCGAGGCCACCGTCGCGCGCATGAAAAAAGAAGGCAAGCCGGTCGCGCCCAACGTCGAGCGACTGCTGGCCTCCGGACAAACATCCTGGTACGTCGATGACCCGCAATCGCCCTCCGGACGCAAGTACTGGGAACTGGGAACCGAAAGCTGGGAAGCCGTTCAAGTTCCCGTCGGCGTGTGGTCGACCACGGTGGCCAAGAAATCCAACGGCGTGATCAAGAAAAATTCCGGAGCCTCGCTCATCGATCTGGGCGGAGGCGTAGCCTGCATCGAGTTTCACAGCAAGATGAACTCGCTGGGCAGCGACATCATCGGCCTGATTACGCAGTCGCTCAAGCCCGGCGGCCCGGGCGATGCCTTCGACGCCTTCGTCATCACCAACGACGCCACTAATTTTTCCGTGGGCGCAAACCTCATGCTGCTGCTCATGAGCGTGCAGGAGGAAGAGTGGGACGACGTCGACCTCGCCATCCGCCAGTTCCAGGGGATGACGCAGGCCATCAAGTTCTCCCCAAAACCCGTGGTGGCCGCGCCGTTCGGCCTTTGCTTGGGTGGCGGCACCGAAATTTCTCTGCACTCAGCCGCGCGCCAGCCCCACGCCGAGCTTTATGCGGGGCTGGTCGAAGTCGGCGTCGGCCTGCTGCCCGGCGGCGGAGGCTGCAAAGAGATGCTCCAGCGCGCCGTCGACAGCGCGGCCGCGTCGCGCGGCAAAGTCTCCGGCGAAGCGCTTGCCGGCTCTGTCGAAATGATGGAGGCCATGAAGAGAGCTTTCGAAACCATCGCCACCGCCAAGGTCGCCACCTCGGCGCACGAAGCCCGCGGCCTGGGATTCATCTCCGACAGCGATCGCATCACCATGAACCGCGAGCGCGTGCTCTCCGACGCCAAAGCCCGCGCCCTCGAACTCGTCCACGCCGGATACGAACCGCCCGTGCCGCGCACCGACATCCCCGCCCCCGGCGAAAACCTTCTGGCCGCGCTGAAGTTGGGCGTCCACCTCATGCGCCAGGGCGACTTCATCACCGATTACGAAGTGAAGTTAGGTGGCAAAATCGCCGAAGTCCTCTGCGGCGGCAACGTCACTCCCGGCACTCCGGTGAGCGAGCAATACATCCTCGACCTGGAGCGCGAGGCGTTCAAGTCGCTGTGTGGCGAAAAGAAAACCCAGGAAAGAATTCAGTTCACGCTGAAGACGGGAAAGACGCTGAGGAACTGAGTAGAGACAAGTCAGCCAGAATTTTCATCGCGTGAGCGTCTCTGCGCCCCGGCGCAGGCTTGCTCACGCAGCGTCCGACAATGCATACATCACCGTGAAAGAGCGGCCCTATAATGGCCGCGTGAGCAGCGTGAAATCGGCGCGGGCTTCAGCCCCTGTGGTCGGGGTTCCTCGACCCGATTTCGTTTCGCCGCTTTTAAGTCGTGCCGACTGCCGGTCTTAATCGCCTGTCATTCCGAACCGCTCGCAGACGCGCGATTCGCGTGCCTGCGCTACAATCGCCTCATGCGCAGACCTCTTCTAGCTGCTGCGGTCCTCGCTCTGACCGTCGGCATTTCTTCAGCCCCGCTCGCTCACTCCCAATCAAACCAGCAAAAAGAACCGCCCGCGCAGGAATTCGCGCCCGACGTTCCCGACGCCATCGCCGTCCCCGCTGGCGAAGCGGTGCAGTTCTTCGTGATGGCCAAGGGATCGCAGATCTACACCTGTCAGGCCGGCGCGGACGGCAAGTTCGCCTGGACGCTGAAAGGCCCCGAGGCCGAATTGCGCGATCGCAAAGATAAAGTGATTGGCCAGCACTTCGCCGATCCCACCACAAAGCTGCCCACGTGGAAACTGAAAGACGGCAGCGAAGTCTCCGGCAAAGCCGCCGCCCGTGTGGACTCGCTCGATGCGGACTCTATCCCGTGGCTGCTGGTGAACGTGGTAAGCCACGCGGGCAAAGGCCAACTCACCAACATCACGACGATTCAACGCGTCCACACGCACGGCGGGAAACCGGGGAACGACGACGTCTGCGACGAGTCGCACAAAGACGCGGAAACCAAAAGCGGTTATACGGCCGATTATTACTTCTTCGCGCCGCCCAAGTGATGGTCGCTCATGCGAACGGCGCTTGCACCGGCGCAGAATCGCGAGCATCTAATCAACGGTATTCGATAACGGAGAGATCCCATGCGTGAAGTCATCATTGCTTCTTCTGTGCGTACGCCCGTAGGGCGCGCCTACAAAGGCACGCTCCGCGCCACTCGTCCCGATGAACTTGCGGCCATCGCCATCAAGGGCGCGCTCGACCGTGTGCCGCAACTCGATGCCAAAGAGATCGAAGACGTCATCCTGGGCTGCGCCATGCCCGAAGCCGAGCAGGGGATGAACGTTGCCCGCATCGCCTCGCTGCGCGCGGGCTTGCCCGTAGAGGTCTCGGCGCTCACCATCAACCGTTTCTGTTCCTCGGGACTGCAGGCGATTGCCATGGCCGCCGAGCGCATCATGAGCGGCGGCGCGGAAGTGATCGTCGCCGGAGGCACCGAGTCGATGACGATGATCCCCATGGGCGGCCACAAAATTTCGCCCAACCCGTGGCTTGTCGATCATTATCCGGATGCGTATCTTTCCATGGGACTCACTGCTGAACGAGTGGCCGTGCGCGACGGCATCACGCGCGAAGCCGCGGACGAGTTCTCGCTGCGCAGCCATCAGAAAGCGCTGGCCGCGATTCAAGCGGGAAAGTTCGCCGACGAAATCGTGCCCGTGCCCGTAACTTTCAGCACGCCGAATGGCTCAAAACCGAAGCGTCAGGAGATCGTGTTCAAAGTCGATGAGGGCCCGCGCGCCGACACGTCCCTCGAAGCCCTGCTCGCGCTCAAGCCCGCGTTCCACGTGAAGGGCACGGTGACCGCCGGGAACTCATCGCAAATGTCGGACGGCGCTGCCGCAGCCGTCGTCATGTCGGCGGAGCGCGCGAAGGCGCTGGGTATCCAGCCGCTGGCTCGCTACGTCTCATTCGCCACCGCCGGATACAAGCCGGAAGAAATGGGACTCGGCCCGGTGTTCGCGATTCCGAAAGCGCTGAAGATGGCTGGGCTGAACCTTTCCGACATCGACGTGATCGAGCTGAACGAAGCTTTCGCGGCGCAATCGCTGGCGGTGATCAAGGAAGCGGGATTGGATCCGGCGAAAGTGAATCCCAACGGCGGCGCGATTGCCCTGGGACATCCGCTGGGTTGCACAGGCGCGAAGCTGACCGCGAGCGTGATCCGTGAACTGAAACGCCGCAACGCCCGCTACGGCATGGTGACGATGTGCGTCGGCGGAGGCATGGGCGCCGCCGGAATTTTCGAAAGGCTATAACCACCAAGGACACGAAGGTTCACGAAGGAAATCCTGCGACGCACTCGAGGTCAGCGCTATAATTCCGCTTCAGGAGGGTTCTTATGACTCTCACCCGCCTTCTCGCTGCCGCGCTGGTGCTTTGCTCCTTACCTGTCTTCGCCCAAGATCAGGGACCGTTCAAGCAAGGCGTCATGGCTCGTGGTAGTTGGTTTTTTTTCAAAGTCGACACTGCCCCCACTCCCGCCGAGCCTTGGAGGATCATCCCGCCTGAGCCTGCGGACCTCTACTCCGGGCACAATCCTCTTTCGCGTTTCCGGGTTGACCAATGGAAAGTCTACGACGACATTTCCAACCACGACACCGAACCACCCACGAATCTGCGCAGGCTATACAATCAGGGCAGGCCACAACAGGACGCGGACTTCGCCTGCTACGCGATTCGCAGCTACCTCGTCGCGCGCGACTCCAAGAATTCCGACTCCACGCACCCGGTCAGCTATTCAACCTGTCAGCCAGCGGCGCGCTATCAGTTGAGGACCACAGAGATTCGGTCGGGCTCCGCAGACCGCTGACGAGGAACCGTAACACTTCTTTACCCAATCTTTACCCGATTGCTACGCTCTTTGACACGCTTGCGAGTATGCTTTTGCTGGGCGCGAAACGCCCGAAGAACTCGGGCTTCCCCAAGTCCCGTGCGGTTGGTGGAGGTGCTGTATGCGGCTCTCCGGCCTATCTCTTGCAGCGATTCTGCTGTTCTCCTCGGTAATGCTGGCGCAGCATTCCTCCGGCGGAGGCGGGGGCGGAGGCAGTTCCGGTGGTGGCGGCGGCGGTGGTGGCTCGCACGGCGGTTCTTCGGGCGGATCCGCTTCTTCCGGGGGCGGCCACAGTTCCGGCGGATCGGGTTCACACAGCTCAGCCGGACACAGCTCAGTCTCGACGTCTTCGCATTCCGGAGTGCATGGATCTCCGTCTCAAGGCTCGCACTCCATCCTCGGAACAAATCGCGGCGTGAACGCAAAAACCGGACCGCCCGAAAAGCGCAGCTTCTTCTCCTTCTTGCGGCATCCGTTCAGGAAGCCAGAGCCAAAGACCCGGGTCGTCGCCGACCGGCGGCGGACGATCTGTTTCCGTGGCCCGTGCCCGGTCTGTCTTCCAGGACATAGTTGTGGCGTTGTTCCAATCCACAGAACACACAATTTCTGTTCGGTACGCGAGATTGGGCGGGGCAGCGCTTGCTTACTGCCGACTTCTTTTTTCGATGACTGCTCCGGGCCGCGCAGGATGATGGAACAGCAGGCACAACGCATGCAAGCCGCGGAAGCGGCGCAAAACGCATGCTCCGCCACCGCGGGGCAGGACTGCTCCGGCTTGACCACGGCAGCGCAAAGCGAAGGCAGCCTCTACCGCACGCTGCAAAACCGATACCGCAGGTGCCAGCAGCGGTCGCTGAGCGCTTTCCCGTTTCCCGCCTTCGGGTTCAGCAGTTATTCGGCTGGGCTGATGTTTGGTTCCTTGGAGATGGGATTGGACCGCTAAGAACCTGTCGCGCGGTGAGTGTTTCCTGGCGGCGTTTCTCTTTCGCAACTCGAGACCCAAGATTCGGGCACGAAACACCCCCTAACGCCCGAGTTTCCGGCCTATCATTCCCTTTCTTTCGGCATTAGAATTACAGTGTTCCTCCCGCCGCTCGCTCCACCGACCCGGCGGGTTTCTTTATCGGGGGATCGATAATGGCGACGACCACGGCAGTTCCGAAGACCCGCATTTCCGGCGGAAGTTTTTTGCTGGAATCGCGGCGGCCCGAAGACATTTTCACGCCGGAAGACTTCAGCGAGCAGCACCAGCTTATCGGGCAAACGGCTGAGGAGTTTGCCGTCAACGAGATTCTTCCGAACGTAGAGAAGATCGAGCACAAGGATTTTTCGGTTTCCCGCTCCCTGCTGAAGAAAGCCGGAGAACTCGGGCTCAGCGCGGTCGAGATCCCCGAAGCCTACGGCGGCCTCGAAATGGACAAGGTTACCGCCGCCGTCATCGCCGATCACATCGCAAAGTATGCCGGCTTCGCCACCACCTGGGGGGCGCACAGCGGCATCGGCCTGCTGCCCATCGTGTATTTCGGCACCGAGGAGCAGAAGAATAAATACCTGCCGCGCCTGGCCGGCGGCGAAATCGTGGGCGCGTATGCCTTGTCGGAAGCGTCGTCGGGCTCCGACGCGCTCAACTGCCGGGCTCGCGCCGAGCTTTCCCCGGACGGCAAGCACTACGTGCTCAACGGCGAAAAGATGTGGATCACCAACGCCGGGTTCGCCGACCTGTTCACCGTCTTCGCCAAAGTCAACGGCGACAAGTTCAGCGCGTTCCTGGTCGAGAGAACTTTCCCCGGATTCTCGGTCGGCGCCGAAGAGCACAAGATGGGAATTCGCGGGTCCTCCACCTGCCCCATCATTCTGAGCGACTGCAAAGTTCCGGTCGAAAATCTGCTGGGCGAAATTGGCAAGGGCCACATCATCGCCTTCAACATTTTGAATGTCGGACGATTCAAGCTGGGCGCGATGTGCGTGGGCGGAGGCCGGGTGTCGCTGGAGAACGCCATCGGCTATGCCAAGCAGCGCAAGGCTTTCAACAAAGTGATTGCCGACTTCGGACTGGTGCGGGAAAAGATTGCCAACATGGCCACGCTGCTCTATGTGGGCGAATCGCTGGTCTATCGCACCGTCGGCATGATGGACGTGGCTCTCGGCGAAGTCGACAAATCGGCCGCCGATGCCGCCAAGCAGACGCTGAAGGCGATTGAAGAGTACGCCGTCGAGTGCTCGATCATTAAAGTCTGGGGCTCGGAGATGATCGACTACGTCGTCGACGAGACGGTGCAGATTTACGCGGGCTACGGATTCGTGGAAGAGTATCCCGCCGAGCGCGCTTACCGCGATGCCCGCATCAATCGTATTTTCGAAGGCACCAACGAAATCAACCGGCTGATCATTACGGGCTTCCTGCTGAAGCGCGCGATGACCGGGCAATTGCCGCTGATGCCGGCCATCAAGAAACTGATGGACGAAGTTCTTTCCGGTCCATCGATGGCCGAAGAACTCGATGGCGCACTGCCCGAGGAACGGAAGCTGGTGGCGCAAGCCAAGAAGCTCGGCCTGTTCGCTTCGGGCGCGGCCACACAAAAATACATGCAGGCGATTCAGGACCAGCAGGAAATCATGGGGGCAATCGCGGACATGACCATCGAGACCTATGCGATGGAATCGGCCGTGCTGCGCGCGCAGAAAATCGTGGACGCCAAGGGCGAGGCAGGCGCGGCTTTGCCGATTGCCATGACACGCGTGTATCTCTCGCAGGCGATGGAGAAAGTCGAGTCGGCGGCGCGGAAGGTGATTGCCGCGGTGGCGGACGGCGACATGCTGCGCACACAGCTCGCCATCCTGCGCCGGCTGGCGAAATACGAACCGTTCAATACGATCGAACTGCGCCAGCAAATCGCGCAGAAGCTGATCGAGCGCGGAAAGTACACGCTGGCGTAAGAACCGAAGCTAAGAACTGAACCACAGAGGACACGCAGGACACAGAGCATCCGAAAGCCTCCGTGTCCTCAGTAGTGCCCTCTGTGGTTAGCATTGTTCTTGCCCCTCTGATACAAATGTCACGATGAAAGTCGCAGTGCTACACCTCGTCGCCGCGATCGCGATGACTCCCACCCTCGCCGCCCAGTCGACTCTAGCCGCCCCCCAGGATTCGGCCGCTTTCGATCCCGATGGCACCGCGCACATCACGCGCGTTGTGCCGATGCCCGCGAGCGTCAGCCCCGAAGCACGGAAGTGGCTCGATTCGCTGGACCAGCAGAAAGTGGGTCCGCCCGAAACGCTGGCCGAACGGCGCACTCACACCGATGCCTGGCGCAAGATGGACTCCGCCGAGGCGCGCCGGCTCTATCCCGTGAACGTCGAAGAGACGAATCTGGCGGGCGTGCGCACCGACATCATCACGCCTCTTGCGGATGCGGGAAGCAAGCGCGTGCTCATCAATCTTCACGGTGGCGGATTCAATTCCGATTCAGGTTCGCTGATCGAGGGCATCCCCATCGCGAACCTGGCGAAGATCAAAGTCGTTTCCGTCTACTATCGCCTCGCGCCGGAAAACCCGTTCCCGGCCGCTGTCGACGATGTGGTCGCGGTCTACAAGGAGCTGCTGAAAACGTATCCCCCGCGCAGTATTGGAATTTTCGGCACGTCGGCGGGAGCGATTCTTACCTGCGAAGTGGCCGTCCGCCTCAAACAACTCGGACTTCCGCTGCCCGCCGCGCTCGGAATTTTCTCCGGCCTGGGCGACTTCAGCCGCGTCGGCGACTCCCGGCAGCTATTTACTCTGAATGGCCTTCCTGGACGGATGGAACCGATCGATCCGAATCACTTGCCCGACAATGAATACGCGGGCAAGACCGATCGCAAAGATCCAGTGCTGTCGCCGCTGTTCGCCGACCTGCGCGGCATGCCGCCCAGCCTCCTGGTCACCAGCACGCGAGATATCCTGCTGAGCGACACGGCCACGTTGCATCGCGCCCTGCTGCGTGCGGGGGACGATGCGCAACTGGTCGTGTATGAAGCGCTGCCCCACGCTTTCTGGTATCACTTTCAGTTGCCGGAGACGAAAGAGGCGCTGGAGTTGATGGCCAAATTCTTCGACGAAAAGGTAGGGAGGTAGAATCTGGCGGTTCCGCGAGATTGGCGACGGTGCAGTTTGAAGAGAACTGTTCGTATCAGGGCTTCGCTTTAGCGATGCCGCCAGAGGCCTGACACTTCTAACGGCTTTAGCCACTGGGGTTTGCCGTTACAGGCAACGCGGCGAGAGCCTGTTGTGGGCTTGCGCGGCGGTATGGCATGCCTGAAGGCATACCCTGATACGAACCTTTCCGCACAAACGGCGCACCGAATGATTTCGATTGGACAAGAAACAGATGGAGAACTCATGATCCGAAAGCCTCTTCAGTTGTCATCGCCTCAATTCGTACTCTTGGTCGCGGCGCTCCTTCACTCCCTTGCGATTTCAGTTCGCGCCGACGTCACTCTGCCCGCGCTGCTCGCCGATCACATGGTCGTGCAACGCGGTCTTCCGGTGCACGCCTGGGGCATGGCCGGGCCGCATGAGGCTGTGGCCGTGACTTTTCGCGGCGAAACGAAGTCTGCAAACGCCGACGACGACGGCCGCTGGAGCGTTTACTTATCGCCCGGTGAAGCAGGCGGTCCCTTCCCGATGACCATCAAAGCGACGAACACGATCGTGCTTAACGACATCCTTGTAGGCGACGTGTGGGTCGCGTCCGGCCAGTCGAACATGGAATTTTCCATGAAGTCGCTCGCCAACGCAGATGCGGAAATCGCAGCCGCACAGTATCCGAAGATTCGTATCTTCATGGTGAAGCACAAGCCCGCGGACTATCCGCTGGAAAATGTCGACTCGAAGGGCTGGGCCGCGTGCACTCCGGAAAGCGCGGCGGACTCCTCCGCGGTGGCATATTTCTTTGCGCGCAATCTGCAGCAGAAACTCGGAGTTCCCATCGGACTGGTCGAGTCCTCCTGGGGAGGAACCGCGGCCGAGTCATGGACAAGTCTGCATTCGCTCTCTGCCGACGCGTCGCTCATGCCGGTCTTCGCAGCCCGCGCAAAAACGCTGGACACGGAATCCACCACGGTGTTGCATCAGCAACGCGAGGAACGCGAGTTTCAGCAGGCGCTCGCGCAGGCTAAGGCGGAGGGCAAGCCGCTGCCCTGGCGGCCATGGCATCCGGATTTCGGGGCGTGGGCTCCGGCGGCGCTGTTCAACGGCATGATCGCGCCGCTGACTCGGTTCGCCATTCGCGGCGTCATCTGGTATCAGGGAGAAGCCAACGCCAGCCCCGATCGTGCCTTCCTCTACGCCCGCCTTTTTCAGACCATGATTCGCGATTGGCGCAACGCCTGGGGCGAGGGAGATTTTCCATTTCTTTTTGTTCAGATCGCCAACTGGAACACTGAGCCCGGCGAACTCTGGCCGGAGGTGCGCAATGCGCAGCGTCAGGCGCTCGCGCTGAAGAACACGGGGATGGCCGTCACCATCGACATCGGTGACCCGAACGACATTCATCCCAAGAACAAGCAGGACGTCGGGCTGCGCCTGGCGCTGGCCGCGCGAGCGATTGCGTTTGGGGAAAAACTCGAGTGGTCCGGCCCGCTGTACCGCCAGCTCACGCCGGAAGAACATGCCCTGCGCGTGTGGTTTGATCACGCGAGTGGACTACAAGCGAAGGGCTCGGAACTTACTGGATTCGAAGTCGCGGGCGCCGATGGAAAGTATTCCGCGGCAGACGCCAAGATCGACGGAACATCCGTCGTCGTATCGAGCCCGGCGGTTCCGACTCCGATCTCCGTTCGCTACGCATGGGCCGCCAACCCGAACTGCAATCTGTTTAATAAAGAAGGATTACCTGCGTCACCGTTTCAGGCGCCAGAATGATGCCCGCTGGTTGCTCACCTTCTCTCACGGAATCAGCATGTAGCTGACGAATGCCACCTGTTTGCTGTCAGGCGACCACGACGGCACGTTGATCGTTCCCTGCCCGCCAAACAATTTCGCCAGCACTGTGATCTTCTTGTCGGCAAGCGACATGAGCCGCAGCATCACATCCTTATTTTCAGGATGGCCGGTCACATCCGCTCCGTAGGTGAGAAACACCATCCATTTTCCATCCGGAGAAATGTGCGGGAACCAGTTGTTCAGGTCATCCGAGAAGACTTGCTCCTGCTCGCTGCCATCGGGCTTCATGCGCCAGATCTGCATGTGGCCGGTGCGTTCGGAATTGAAATAGATGTACTTACCATCCGGTGAGTACTCCGGGCCATCATCCAGCCCCTTGGCGGTGGTCAGCCTGGTCTCTTCGCCGCCAGCCGCGGGGATCGCATAAATATCGAAATCGCCGTTGCGCTGGCCCACGAAGGCCAGCGTCTTTCCGTCGGGCGACCAGCCATGCCAGTACGATGGAGATTTCTGCGTGATGCGTCGCGGCGCGCCGCCGGCGATGGGGACAATGTAAACCTGCGATTCGTGGTCCCCCTGCGAATTGTCGCTGATGGCGAGTTGGGTAGCATCCGGCGAAATGCCGTGATCGTTGTTGCAGCGGTTCGCGATGCCGGTGTCGATGATGACTGGCTTATCGCTACCAACCGCAAGGCGTTCGATGTGCCCGTCGCGATTGAACAGGAATGTCTTGCCGTCGCGGGTCCAATTCGGCGCTTCGAAGCGTCCTTGCGCGAGGTAAGCAACACGGCGGTCCGCCGAGTCGATATCGATCGTTTCAAGCGTGCTGTACAGAGACACCTTGCCCACGCTCGCGGGAGCAACGTCGGTTAACACAACGTTGGAAAACGCCGCCGTTTCCACCACGTCCTTGTCGTGCGAACACACTCCCAGCCCCACGTAGAACGGACCCTGCAGTGGAATGCGCAGCCAGCCTCCCTCGGGTTGGGGCTCGCCGCCGTCCGCCGCCAGGGACATGTAGACGTAGTCCCCCCGCTTTGCGATGCGCAGGCGCTTCGGGGCAGACAGCCTCGACTGAACTTCGCGCGTGACCACGCCCTTTTCATCACGAAATTGCAGCGAAGTCAGGCCGCTCGCATGAAGCGCCGCGTCCGCGTAGACGGAATCGGCATCCAGACTCTGCCGCAGCATCAGCACCGCCTTCTTATGCTCGTTGCCTGTCTTGGTCAGGAAGGAAATATCGGCGGTCAACGTCACATCGCCGGACACCTTCTTCCACACGAACTGAAACGCATCAGCCGCCAACCACATGTTCTCGCCGCTGCCGCTGATCGTGTAAGTTTTCTTCGAAGCGTCGTAGTCGACGGAGCCAGCGTGCAGCACCGTGCCGACATCACTGTGACCCTCGAAGATGCCGACAGGAGAACTGGCGTTCTGGGCATGAACGCGTCCGCAAAGAACAGAACAACTGCAAACGACCAGTGTGATAATAAGTAACAGTCTGCGCATGAAGTTCCTCCGTCGACGGCGGTGATTCAGAATAAGATCAACCGGGCATTGTAAACGGGAACGACCGCACGGTGCTCGGCTTAGCGGCACGGATGGAAGCGTGCCCTACCCAAATCCGATTCTCGAGATTCGCCTTGCTAGAGTTTCGCTCTCCCTTCTACCAATCTCCACCCGCTTCTGGTAAAACGTCTGCATGAAAATGAGACGAGCCCTTCCTGCGCTGTTCTTCTGCATACCGCTATTTGTCACCGCTGTTGTCGCTCAAGAGAAACCCGCTCCATCCGCGAATCTTGCGCTTACCCCGCCCATGGGCTGGAACTCGTGGAACAAGTTTGCCTGCAACGTCAGCGAAGACATGATCAAGAGCATGGCCGACGCAGTCGTGAAGTCAGGCATGAAAGACGCAGGATACCTGTACGTCAACATTGACGACTGCTGGCAGGTGAGTCGCGACGCGAATTCCAACATCGTCGCGGACCCGCAGCGTTTTCCGCATGGCATGAAGGCTGTGGGCGATTACATTCATTCGCTCGGTCTGAAGTTCGGTGTCTATTCGGACGCGGGATCGAAGACCTGCGCCGGGCGTCCCGGCGGCCTGGGCCACGAATATCAAGACGCGCTGCAGTACGCGGCGTGGGGCATCGACTATTTGAAATATGACTGGTGCAACACCACCACGCAGGATGCGAAGGCGTCGTACGCCAACATCCGCGCGGCTCTCGACGCATCCGGGCGGCCGATCGTGCTTAGCATTTGCGAGTGGGGCACGGCCAAGCCGTGGCTGTGGGGCAAAGAAGTCGGCGGCAACCTGTGGCGCTCGACGGGCGACATCCAGGACCGCTGGGGCGGTCAAGAGAAATGGCCCGACGGCAACTGCTGCTCGAATGGCGTGATGGCGATTATCGACCAGCAGGTGGGCCTGCAGTCGTATGCCGGGCCGGGGCACTGGAACGATCCTGACATGCTCGAAGTCGGAAACGGCGGGATGACCGACGTTGAGTACCGCTCGCATTTCAGTCTGTGGGCGCTGCTGGCGGCGCCGCTGATCGCGGGCAACGACCTGCGCACCATGCGGCCGGAGATTCACGACATTCTCACCAATAAGGAAGTGATTGCGGTGAATCAGGACGCGCTCGGGCGCGAGGGCGAACGCGTGGCCAAGAACGGCGACCTGGAAGTTTGGGCGAAGCAATTAAAAGACGGAAGCCGCGCCGTCATACTCCTGAACCGCGGCGCTACCGAACAACAAATCTCCGCGAACTGGGAGGATCTCGGCTATCCCAGCACCGTCAGTGCTTCGGTGCGCGACTTGTGGTTGCACAAGGATTTGGGAAAGTTCCCGGGGAAATACTCGGCGGCGGTCCCGTTGCACGGAGTCGTGATGATCACTGTGAAACCCTAAAGGCCTAAACCGAAAAGGACATGAAGGTTCACGAAGGTCTTCGCAATCAAGGTCTCCTTCGTGAAACTTCGTGTCCTTCGTGGTTTATGATTTTCGCTACTCTTTTGGAAAGTTCGGGTCGGCCTTTACTTCTTCGATCTGCGCGGTATGACGTGCGCTGTGCGCCGAAATCAACAGCAGCCACTGGTAGCCGTCCAGGGGACCAAATACCGGGTGGTCGAAGAAGTGGTCCCGCAGGTCGTCGTTCGTAGTCCGAATGTAGTCCATCGTTGTCTTGCGGCTGTCTTCAAACGCCTTGGTTAAATCCGCCTCAGTGGCCCAACGGCCCGTGGGACGCAGGAACTCGGGCGCCTGCGCTTTGTGGCTGCGGTCCGGCATTTTCTCGAGAATCATTTGATCCTTGCCCTTTACCTGTTCGCGTTTGTCGGGAGCGGCTGGGGACGGCATGATCCTCTGTTGCACCAGGCCGAAGAGGGTCGATTCTGAAACCGCGATGTGCTCGGCTACTTCCGCCACTGACCAGCGATCGGGAGCGGACTTGAAGGTCCACTGCTTCTGCGACAGCCCGGCAATCGACTTCAGGAAATTATCGCGCGTGCTCTGAAACTGTTTCAACGCCGATTCGCGCTCTTCCGCGGTGAGCGGGGTTGGGGCCGTCGTGGGCGCGGTCTGTGCGATTGCCGAGGGCAAGGCCAGAAACATCACGAGAACCGAAACCACCGTTGTCTTCTTCACGTGCATGAGCATCCTCCTGGAAGATTTCAGCTAAAGATGCGGAGCGAGCAGCAAGGATACAAAACTTTCAGCAGGGCCCAAAAATAGTTAGCACCTCTGCGATCAGCGGTGGTCAGTCTTTTTCAGCTCTTCCATCACGCTCTGGATCAGTTCCTTCGCGTCGGTCAGGCTCTTCATGATGATCTGAATGTCCATCACGGGCTTGCCCGGCCAGCGCTGGCTTTGGCAATAGACGCCGTGCTGGCCGACCAGCGCCATGGCGTCGGTGATCGTATCCATGGTGACCGCGAGACGTCCGCGGGGCACGCCCATCATGGTCTCGTAGTGTTCCAGTTCTTCCTGCTTTTCGTCGAATACCGGCATGGGACGATTGTAACTGCATGCTCCGATGGCGCATAATGGCGTGGCTGCTGACTTATTCTTCACTCACACGTCCAAACCCTTGGCATTCCATATTTCAAAAGGAGAAACCATGCAAAAGAGAATTGCCCTTGTCGGATTCGCGATTTTGACCCTCACCCTGTTCGCTTCGGCGCAGGCCAGTCCGCCAGCCTCGGCTACCTGCGATCTCGGCGGCAAGACCATCAAGACCGATTACTCCAGCCCGCGCGCGAAAGGCCGCAAGATTTATGGCGGCCTGGTACCTTTCGGCGAGGTCTGGCGCACCGGAGCCAATTCCGCCACAACCTTTGTGGCCAGCGCCGACGTTGTCGTCGGGGGCAAGGCCGTGCCCGCCGGCAGCTACACCATCTTCACCGTCCCTGCCGCCGACAAGTGGACCCTGATCGTCAACAAGAAGACCGGTGAATGGGGCATCCCCTACAAGTATGAAAGCGACGAACTGGCGCGCGTGGACATGAAAGTCTCGAAGCTGCCCGCGCCTGTCGAAAACTTCACGATTTCCTACGTAAAGTCCGGCGGCGGCTGCACGCTCCAGATCGATTGGGAGACCACTCGGGCATCGGTCGACATCTCGGCTAAATAGCGCGAGGGAGTCAATTGTTGATTGCTGATCTTTGATGGTTGATCGGTAGAGGGTGTTCAATAATCATCAAACAAATCAGCAATCAACAATCCCCAGCCCGCTCTCGAGAAGTGAGCATGTCGAACAAAAAGCCGCCGCTTTTTTTGCGGTGACCTCAAGAAAAATTCAGGAGTTGCGGCGCGGTTTACTTCTTCTGTTGCCGCAGCGCCTCGGCAGCCTGTTGCGCCTCGACCAGATCAGGAGAGATTTTCAGCGCTTGCTGATAGGCATTGAACGCCTCGGGGACATGCCCGGTCTGCGCGAACAATCGCCCCAGTTCAACGTAAGCCTGCGCGGTGGGCTGCAATTCCGCGGAACGCGAAAGATCGCTGATCGCTTCCGCCAGCCTGCCCTGCCGTTCGAGCAGCACCCCACGTCCGAAATACGCGTTGAACTGACCAGGATTCAGCTCAATCGCATGATCGTAACTTTCCCGTGCTTGGTTTTCATAGCCCATGTCTCGGAATACTGAGCCGAGGTTGGCATACGCTAAAGCGAGCATAGCCTGGTCTCGGCTAAGGCCGATGGTCATGCGGTATTGCACCATCGCTTCTTGAAGCCGGCCGTGTTCCTGCAGGTATGCCCCCATGCTGGTATGGCTCCATGGATCGGTGGGCATAATCGCAGCCGCCATCTGAAACTGGGAATAAGCCTCCGTCCGCTTGCCTTGGGCCAGCAGAGCGTCGCCCAGATTGTCGTGAGCGATGAAATTGTTCGGATTGACGGCCACGGTGTGAGACCAGAGATCATACCCACTGGCCCAGTAGCCAAGCTGCCGCCGCGCGGCCCCCGAAAGCGCCAACAGGAGCACCACCGCGGGCAGCACGCGCCAAACGCGCGCCAGCTTCCAGTGATCGGCGAGATCAGCCGCGCCCCACACCACCATCACGAACACTCCGATTAAAGGAATGTAGGCGTAGCGATCGGCCATCGACTGGTAGCCCACCTGCACGATTCCGATCACCGGAACCAGCGTGCCCAGAAACCAAAGCCAGCCGGTCGCCAGGTAGCGTCGCGAACGGTAGCGCAACACCACTGCACTCACACCGAGAAGGACTGCGATTCCCAGCGCGATTTGCCACACCGGCAGCGAATTTCCGGGATGTGGGTACAGCACCGCCAGCTTCGCCGGCCAGATCATCTTCCACAGATATGCGCCATAAGCGACGACCGAATTCTCCAACCGCACTCCGAACGGAAACTGCTGCTCTGATCGCACAGCCCCGCCCGCCTGCTGAGCCTTCATCGTGATCCACGCACTCGCCACCGACAACGCGAGCAACGGCAATTTTTCAATCAAGAGTTTCGAGATGGATCGCTGTGGAACCTCGTTCTGAGTGCCAGCGGGTGATCCCTGGATTCTCCCCAGCGGCCAATAGTCGAGCAGCAACAAAACAAAAGGCAGAGTGATGACCATCGGCTTCGACATCAGCCCCATCGCGAATAATGTGGCTACAGCAAGATATCGACGCCAGTCGGGCTTTCGCGCGTACCACCCGTAAGCCCCCAGAGTCAGGAAGAAAAAGAACGTACAGAGAACATTCTTGCGCTCGGCAACCCAGGCCACCGACTCGACGTTGATGGGATGAACGGCAAACAGCGCAGCCACCATCAGGCTGAGGTCACTTCGGCCTGTCGACCGCTTCAACAGCAGAAACAGAAGAACCACATTCGCCGCATGAAGCAGCAGGCTGGTGAGATGGTGGCCGCCGGCATTGAGTCGAAACAACTGGTAGTCCAACGTGTGCGAGATCCAAGTGAGCGGATGCCAGTTCGCTTCCGCGTTGGTGGTGAACGCCCATACAATCGTCTCCCCTGAGATGCCGCGGATATGCGGGTTCTGCACCACATAGCGATCATCATCGTAGTTGACGAAGGGATGATGATTCACCGGGTTATAAAGCACCAGCGTGACCGCGGCCAGTAGAAGGCAGAGAATGAGATTTTGTTTTTGGGGGGAAGAGAACAGGGCCCGGCCCTTAGCGGGCGGAATCAGCGTTTCTCGCGCGGGGGTGGCCACAAAAAGATTTAAGCATAAAGCAAAAGGAAGCTCCCAGAGGGCGCATCGAGAAAACACACCGAAGTAATGCGCCAGAATGGTGTAGGGGCGGACGCACTCGTCCGCCCGCGACGCGAGAGTTCAGATCACTGGTTTCCACCGCAAAACAGGTCAGCGTGGAGGGATCACCCCTCAAATATGGAGGAAGAATGAGTTCTTGCAGTGATAAGCTTTTCAGTCGGCCGGAATCATGGTAGCGGCTGGACAGTTGGTCACACTGCGAATTGGGGTTTGCGGAGAAGTTGAGATGAGTTACTCATTCTCTAAAGACAAATTGCCGAAAGGAAACAGTTATCCCCTCAAGCGCTCGCTCCTCGACCGCGCACTGGAGGAGGCGAACGTGAAGGATCTGGTGTTCGTCTATTACCTCCGAATGCAACGTCGTGATGAAATAGCGCGGGCAGATTTCCATGGTGACCATCGAACAGACTACTTTGCTTCTGGCAAGACCTCTGTGACGGTCTACGCCGTGCCAGGCGCCGAACGTGCGGTCATCGAATCTGCACTGTCGAGCGAAGGCTTGAAGGCAATTGTTGACTGGCTGGTAAAGGCTGAAAGGGCTGGGAATACTTGGCGGGCAGTAGACCATCGAATTGTTTTAGAATTCGCCTCGCAATCGCTTGTGCTAAGCGAGTCGTAAGGATCATTCAGGCTGCAGCACCGCCGGCTTCCACCGCAAAACAGGCTTCCTGGCAGCGGCGGTCTCGTCCAAGCGCGAAACCCGCGTAGAATGCGGCGCGTCGAGCACAGTCTGCGGATCTTCCTCCACTTCCTCCGCGATCGACTTCATCGCCTCGATGAACAAGTCCATCTCTTCCTTCGACTCGCTCTCCGTGGGTTCGATCATGAGCGCGCCCGGCACGATCAGCGGAAACGCCGTCGTATAAGGATGGAACCCGTAATCGATCAGGCGCTTGGCGATGTCCATCGTGCGCACGCCTTTTTTCAACTGCACCTTATCGCTGAACACGACTTCGTGCATGGTCGGCGTGGAATAGGGCAGATCGTAGGTGCCTTCGAGTCCCTTGCGGATGTAGTTGGCGTTGAGCACCGCGTCTTCCGTCGTCTGCCGCAGGCCATCGGGACCGTTCGCCTGAATATAAGCCAGCGCGCGCACAAACATTCCGAAGTTGCCGTAGAACGCACGCACGCGTCCCACCGACTGCGGACGGTTGTAGTCAAAACCAAGCGTGCCGTCGGATTTTGTGGTCACCACCGGCGTCGGCAAAAAAGGTTCGAGAGCTTTCTTGATCGCCACCGGGCCGGACCCGGGACCGCCTCCGCCGTGCGGAGTCGAAAAAGTCTTGTGCAGGTTCAGGTGCATGACGTCAACGCCGAAATCGCCGGGGCGCACCTTGCCGACCAGCGCGTTCATGTTGGCGCCATCCATGTAGAGCAATCCGCCCTTAGCGTGCAGGATGTCGGCAATCTTGTGGATGTCCTGCTCAAACACGCCCAGTGTGTTGGGATTGGTCAGCATGAGCGCGGCGACATCTTCGTTCATCTGCGCTTCAAGGGCCGCGATGTCGACCATGCCGCGCGAGTCCGACTTCAGATTCTCGACGGCATAATTCACCATCGCGGCGGTCGCCGGATTGGTTCCGTGCGCGGAATCCGGAATCAGAATTTTCTTGCGCGCATTGCCTTTGGACTGGTGATAGGCGCGAACCATAAGCAGTCCGGTCATCTCACCATGCGCCCCGGCGGCGGGCTGCAGCGTGATCGCGTCCATACCGGTAATTTCGATCAGTTGCTCGCTGAGAGTCTTGATGATGTGCAGCGCGCCCTGCGAAATCTTCTCCGGCTGGTAAGGATGCCCGTTGGCGATTCCCTCCACCCGAGCCACCGCCTCGTTCACGCGCGGGTTGTACTTCATCGTGCACGACCCCAGAGGATACATGCCGAGATCGATGGCGTAATTCCACGTGGAAAGCCGCGTGAAATGGCGGATGATCTCGATCTCGCTCACCTCAGGCATGTTGCCCAGATCTTTTCTCTCGGACGCGCCCAGAAGCGCGGCGGTATCGACTTCCGGCACGTCGAGCGGCGGGAGCTTCCAGGCCGCCTTGCCAGCCGAAGACTTCTCAAAGATCAAGCCCTCGTTCTGGTTGACGTGGCGCGTCGCTTTGCGGGTCATGTGCTTCATCGCGCCACCTCTTCCACTTCTTCCTTGGTGGAAGAAGACCGCACCGAGCGTTCACTCTCCGCGACCAATCCCACGGCAGTGTCGATCGCGATGCGCGTCGTCAGTTCGGTGCAGCACCACAACGCCGCGTTCCCCAGCTCGGGATAGAACTTCTTCAGCGGCAAACCTCCCACCATCTTGTGCCCCAGCAGCCGGCTGTTAATCGCGTAGGGATCTTCGGTGGTTTGCACCACGAACTCGTTGAAGCGTGGCGTGCCGCCGAACAGAACCTTGCCGTGCTTGGCAAACTGGCCGGCAGCGTAAGCTGTCTTCGCCAGATTTTGTTTGGCTAATTCCTTCAGCCCCACCTTACCGTAGACGGTCATAAAAATGTTGACCATCAATGCGACCAGCGCCTGGTTGGTGCAGATGTTCGAAGTCGCCTTCTCGCGCCGGATATGCTGCTCGCGCGTGGCCAGGGTCAACACGAATCCGCGCTTGCCTTGTTTGTCGACCGTCTGTCCCACCAGCCTCCCGGGCATCTGGCGCACATATTTCTCGCGCGTGGCAATGACGCCGCAGTACGGTCCGCCGAATCCCAAAGGCACGCCGAACGACTGCGCCTCCATGGCGATCACGTCTGCATCCCGCGGAGGCTCCACGATCCCGAGCGAGACTGCTTCCGCAATCGAAACCACCAGCATCGCCCCGTGCTTATGCGCGATCTCGGCGATCGCCGCTAGGTCTTCGATCGTGCCGAAGAAGTTTGGCGACTGCACCAGCACACACGCGGTCTCGGGAGTAATCGACTTCTCCAGTTCTTTCAGATTCACGCGGCCATCGTCTCCGAATCCTGCGACCGATAACGGCATCCCCTGATGCGTCGCGTACGTGGCCAGCACCTCGCGATACTCCGGATGCAGGCTGCGCGCCACCACCACCGACCGCCGGCCAGTTAGGCGAACCGCCATCATCACGCCCTCGGCGGCTGCGGTCGAACCGTCATACATCGACGCGTTCGCCACTTCCATGCCGGTCAACTCGCAGATCATTGTCTGGAATTCGAAGATGGATTGCAGCGTGCCCTGCGAAATCTCCGCCTGATAAGGCGTGTAGGCCGTCAGAAATTCACCACGCGAAATCAGCGAATCAATAATCACAGGACGGTAATGGAAATACGCGCCCGCGCCCAGAAAGCTGGTGTAGCCGTCGCCATTCTCGCGCGAGCGCTGGCGAAAGAAGTCGACAATTTCCGACTCCGCCATCTGCCGCGGGATGTTCAGATCGCGAGTCAGCCGGTATTCGGCAGGAATGGGTGAGAACAGCTCGTCAACCGAGCGCAGGCCAATAGTTTTCAGCATGCCTTCGCGGTCGGCAGGAGATTTCGGTAAATAGCGCATAGGAGATTCTAAACCGGCGTCGGACCTCGGACCTCAGCCAAACGCGTCAATGTCAGCTGAGGTCTGAGGTCTGAGGTCCGCTTTTTTCAGTGTCCCGCCTCTTCCGCTACAAACTTTTCATAGTCTGCGGCCGAGAGCAGACCGTCCAATTCGCCCGGATTCTTCAGCGTGAGCTTCAGCATCCACGAACCGTGGGCGTCCTTATTCACGTTCTCGGGCGACGTGGCCAAAGTTCCGTTGACCTCAGTAACGGTGCCCGACGCGGGGGCGAACAAGTCCGACACCGCCTTCACCGACTCGACCGTGCCAAATGTTTTTCCGGCGGTCAGCTCAGCGCCCACCTTCGGGGTCTCGACGAACACGATGTCCCCCAGCGACTGCTGTGCATAATCGGTGATGCCGATCGTGGCGGAGTTTCCGTTCACCTGAATCCATTCGTGTTCTTTGGTGTATCTGCGATCTGTAGGGTAGGGCATAAAAGCTTCTAGCTCCTGGCTGCTAGCCTCTCGCTGTGTAAAATGAAGCCCGAATCGATCGAACTCTTACCAAGGCGACTCTAAACATGACGACTCTAACAAAGACGACTCTAAACATGACCGTGGAAGAGCGGCCCTTCCAGGGCCGCGTCAGCGAATCCAAGAGAGGAACCGGGCTTCAACCCGTGTCACGCCTTCTTCGGCCTCTTATAAAAAGGTGTCGGGACAACCACCGCTCCCACGCCTTGACCACGAATTTCCACCTTCACCGCCGTGCCTACGGCTGCCAGCTCCACCGGCACGTAAGCCAGCGCGATGTTTTTCTTCAAGAACGGCGCCGGCGATCCGCTGGTGACGTATCCAATTTCGCGGCCACCGCCATCGAGCACTTTGTAGCCATCGCGGGCAATACCGCGCTCCGTCATCTCGAGCCCTACCAGACTTCGCCTGACGCCCGCGGCTTTCGCTTTCTCCAGCGCATCCCGGCCGACGAACTCCGGCTTCTCCATCTTGCAAAAGCGACCCAGCCCCGCTTCCCAAACATTAATGGTATCGGAAATTTCGTGCCCGTACAGCGGAAGCTTGCCTTCAAGCCGCAGCGTATTGCGTGCCCCCAAGCCGCACGGGACGACGCCGAACTCCTTGCCCGCCGCCAGAATCTCATACCAGACCCGGGCACTGATCGCCTCATCGGCAGGGATGTAAATCTCGAAGCCGTCTTCCGCTGTGTACCCCGTGCGCCCCATCAGAATATTGTTCAGGCCGCACAGCATGCCGCGTGTGACCCAGTAGAACTTCACCACGCTCAAATCGGCGTCAGTGAGTTTCTGCAGCAGGTTCACACCCTTCGGTCCCTGAATCGCAATCTGCGTGAAGTCGTCCGACAGATTCTCGACTGCGCAATCGAACTGGCGCGTATTGTCGCGCACCCAGGAGAAATCCTTCTCTCGCGTCCCGGCGTTGATTACCAGCAGGTACTCGTCCTCGCCCAGGCGATGGACGATGACGTCATCGACAAACGTTCCATGGGGATAGAGCAGCGCCGAATATTGCGCCTGCCCGATCGCCAGCCGTGAAGCGTCATTCATGGAAATGTGCTGCACCGCGGCCAGGGCCTGGGGCCCGGCCAGGCGAATGTCGCCCATGTGGCTGACGTCGAATATGCCTACGCCGGTGCGCACCGCCATGTGCTCGTTAATGATTCCGCAGCCGATTGCCGCGGGATACTCGACCGGCATATCCCAGCCGTTGAACTCCACCATCTTCGCGCCCATCTGGCGATGGACGGCGTTCAGCGCCGTTTTGCGGACGGTGGGCGTCGCCTCAACCAAAGACAAAATAGACCTCAATCGTGGCTGGACTGCTGGGATAGGTGTGACTGATTACCGTATCACGCGCTTTTTCAGTGGGTCAAACCGGGAGGGCTTTCACCACAGAGGACACGGAGGAACACCGAGGAATTCGCCAACCGTCCTCTGTGTTCCCCTGTGTCCTCTGTGGTTAGAGATTTTGACGTTATCTACCGAACTGCACCGTCACTCGCGCCCCGGCGGCCACGTGAGTACCCGCGGCGGGAGATTGCTGGCGCGCGACGCCACTGCCGACAGCATCGAGCTGTAGTCCGGCGTCCTGGGCGGCTTCCACGGCACCGCGCACGGTCTTACCTAGAAACGACGGCACTTCGATGCCGCCCTGCTCCACGTCGAGGACCACAGTTCCGCTGGATGGCAGGTTCGCAGGTGACGCGGAATTTGCGTCCGGCGTCTTCGACGGGACTTCCTGACTACTCGACCCCGACGATACCGGCTCCCGCATTGCCGCTTGGACCACACTTCCTGCGCGTCCCACGACCGCGGGCGTGGGCGCCCGCGCCACGTTCGGCGCCTTCGCGGGCTTGGTCGAATCGCTATTCACTTCCGCCGTCTCCAGCGGCTCGCCGGGATGATCGGGAGTGTCGTCAGACAGGTCTTTATCGTTTATCTTCGATTGCGCCAGCAATAACTGATGGTTCGGCGCGAGCGGCAGATCGTGCGGGACGTGCAGATATTCGAGCACCTGCTGCGTGATGCGATGAAACACCGGCGCGGAGACCTGTCCCCCCTGGTGCGGGCCAACCGCTGAGTCAAGAATCACAGCGACCACGATCTCTGGATTGTTCACGGGAGCAAATCCGGCAAACGATGCGACGTATTTCGTTTTCGAGTACGCTCCCGTCGCGGGATCGACTTTCTGGCCCGTACCCGTTTTTCCCGCTGACGAATAACCTTCCAACATCGCCTTCCGGCCCGTTCCCTCGAGCACCACTTTCTGCATCATCGAGCGCATCTCGGCGGCGGTAAAAGGCGAGATGACACGATGCGACGCGCCGGGATGAAATGCCACCGTTTGCGGAGTGCCTTGGGGCTCTACTGTTCCCGCCACGATCCGCGGCGCCACATAGGTCCCATCGTTCGCGATCGTCGAGATCAGCCCAGCCAGTTGGATCGGCGAGATGCCGATTTCCTGCCCGATTGAAATCGCGGCAATCGAAACTTTGGACCAGCGGCTCGGAGGCTTGGTGATGCCGCGAGTCTCGCCGGGCAGCTCGATACCGCTCTGCTGCCCGAATCCGAAGGCTCGAATGTATTTGTAATACCGATCTTCGCCCAGGCGCAGCGCGATTTTGATCGCGCCCACGTTGCTGGAATGCGCCAGCACTCCCGACACAGGAAGCAGGCCGTGGGGTTCCGCGTCGCGGATGCGCATGCCGTTGTAGACAATCGATCCCATCTGGCAGTCGAAAATCTCGTTTGGATTCGTCAGCTTCTCTTCGAGGGCGGCGGAAATCGTAACCACTTTGAACGCCGATCCGGGCTCGTACACGTAGCTTACGGCGCGGTTGGTGAGCGCTCCGGGGGTGACCTGCTTGCGTAGATTCGGATTAAACGTCGGCCGGTTGGCCAGCGCAAGAATTTCTCCGCTGTGCGGGTTCTCGACAATCACCGTGCCGGCGATGGCCTGCGTATCGTGAATCGCCTGATCGAGTTCCTTTTCGGCAATGTACTGAATGTTCTTGTCGATGGTCAGAACCAGGTTGTCGCCGGGGTCGGGCTGAGTCTCGACGTCGGCAAACCACTGTTTGCGAGCATCGACCGAAATGAACATTTTTCCCGGACGCCCGCGCAGTTGATCGTCGAACTCATGCTCAATGCCGCTCTGCCCGGAATCCTCCATGCCGACCGAGCCCAGCACCTGCGCCGCGAGATCGCGCGCGGGATAAAACCGCTTCGGCTCTTTCTGGAAATGAATGCCCTGCAACTTCAGTGAATTGATTCGCTCGATGGTCTCATCGCTGGCCTTGCGCGCCACCCAGCAAAACGTCCTATGCGCGCGGCAATCCGCCAGCACGACGTTGTAATCGTCTCCCGTGATGCGCGTGATCAGGTTAACCGCGGTGGGAAGATCTTTAACTTCCGTCGGCACCGCGAACGCGGAATCGACCAGCACCGACATGGCCAACTCGTGGCCAGCGCGGTCGTAAATGACTCCGCGCTTGGCGGCCAGCGGAATCGCGCGCTGCTGCTGATGTCCCGCCTGCTTGACGAACTTTCCGTAGCTGAAGATCTGCAGGTAGACCAGGCGCCCGCAGATCGCCACGCACCACAGCAAGAGAACGGCGCCCAGCAGGTACAGCCGGGAGTTCTTGCTCGAAGTGGGGTTAGTCGCCATGAACCTTATAGCTTGTCATTCCGACGATGCGCGAAGCGCAGAGGAGGAACCTGCTTTTGTGCGAGCAGCGGCCAACAGCAGGTTCCTCGTCGCATTCGCTCCTCGGAATGACAAGAAAATTAAGATACGGTCGCCCCAGACAAACATGGCGGCCCACATACAGACAGGCCGCCGCCGAGATGCAGCCGGGCTTCGCCCGGCCGGCGGACGAATGCGTCCGCCGCAACACAATGAACTTCTACCGCCCCGGAATCACCGTCACTGGAACGGCGCTCGCCAGCACCGGGCCTTGTGCATCGCCCGACGCCGCGTCCATGCGGATCACTTGTCCCGGTTCCGGCGGGACCAAACCGATGCGGCGCGCCAGCAGGTCGATCCGCTCCGGGTCGCGCAGCGAAGCGTCTTCCAGACGCAGCGCATGATTCATCTCCGTGCGCTCGCTGAGCTCACGCTTGGCCGATTCGATCTGGTAACCGTATTCGATCGCCTTGAAGTGCTGCCAGGCATAAGTAAAGACCAGCAGGAACAGGCAAGCCAGCGCCGTGCCGAACTGCTTCATCTCGCGGTTGCGGCGCGGATCTTCCACCTTGACCAGACGCGAATTGTCGATCGCCTTGGAGAAGTAGATCTCGGGTGTACCTGTCCAAAACGAACGACGCTCTGCCGCCGGACGTTCGCCCGCGAAATCTGCACTGCGCATTGTCGCCGCTGCTGCCGCCATTATGCCGCCCCCATGAAAACCCGATCACCGTCTATCACCGGAATCTGCATGGCGTAAATTGCATGCAGTTCCTGGTCGTCAGCGATGCGCTGCTGCTCCGACCTCTGACCGACCCGATCCACTGCTGCGATCAAATCCTTGATCAACGTTCCTGTGTACATTGTGCCCGTATACATGTCCCGCTACCTCAATTTGGATTCCTACCACGGAACCCAGTCCATCCCGCCCCAGCGGATCTTTGTCCGCCTTGACCTGAATCTTGAAGGCCCGGCACCCCATTACAGCTGTGCCGGGAACTCCGGCAGGTTTTCCGGAGCTAAACTCTTGAAAGCCGGCTTCCGCTTTTCGGCTTTCGGCTTCCGTCAACCTTAGTGTCCGAACGCCGGACGCCGAGAGCCGGAAGCCTAAACTCTTTCCGCCGCCCGCAATTTCGCGCTGCGGGCCCGCGGATTACGATCGCTTTCCTCTTCTGATGCTGTCACCGGTTTCTTGGTCAACACCCGGTAGTACTTGTCCTTAATTCCGCCCTCACGGAAGGCATCCTTTACGATGCGATCCTCCAGCGAGTGAAAACTGATCACCACCACGCGTCCTCCTGGCTTCAGAATCCGCGGCGCCGCACTCAGCAGCGCCTGCAGATCTTCCAGTTCGCGGTTTACGAAGATTCGAAGAGCCTGAAAAGTCTTAGTCGCGGGATGAATTCTTCTCTCCGCCTGATTCATTGGCCGGGCCGCGGCTGATATGACCTCCGCAAGATGTGCGGTAGATCGTATCGGCCGCGACCGGCAAATGGCTCTGGCGATTCTCCGCGACCTCCTTTCCTCTCCGAATTCGTAAATCACATCGGCAAGCTGTCGCTCGTCGAGGTGGTTTACCACTTGTTCGGCGGTACGCTCCGACTGCGGGTCCATCCGCATATCGAGCGGTCCATCCGCCTGAAAACTAAATCCGCGCGCCGCATCGTCCAACTGCAGGCTGCTCACTCCAATGTCGGCCAGAAGACCGTCGATGGTCGCTGGTCGTTGGTCCTTGGCCAGATCCGCAAAAGATCGATGCAGCAACGTAATCGTCGGCCAATCTCCCAACTGCTTGTCATCCCGATCGGAGCGTTCTGATTCGCTCAGCGAATCGGAACGCGTAGTCGAGGGACCTTGGGTTAGCCTTTCACCTGCAATCTTCAGCGCTGCAGGATCCTTATCGAGGCCAATCAAATGTCCCGGTGCGCCGAGGCGTTTTGCGATTTCGTAACTGTGCCCGCCCAAACCCACCGTGGCGTCGATATAGGTCCCACCCCGCCGCACGGCTAAAAAGTCGATCGCTTCTTTTAAAAGAACGGGAACATGGCTCACTACTCTTCCACCACCATGCCCAACCCCCTGAGGGGTGTCTGTGAATCCCTCGCCCACTAGATGCCCAGTTCGTCGAGCGTCTTCTCATCTTCAGGCGTGAACTTTTCTTGTTCGATCTCTTTCTTGAACAGCTCCAGGTTCCTGACTACGAGATACGTCAAATTCCCCAGAACCGCTACCTCGCCCTTAATCTGCCCGGTCTCGCGCAGCAACTGCGGCAGCAACAACCGTCCCTGCCCGTCCATCTCCACCTGCTGCCCGTAGTAGTTCGTCCGGTCCAGAAATTTTTTCTTCGTGGGATTGAAACTGGAGAGCCCCGCCAGTTTCTGCTCGATCCGTTCCCACTCCTCGAAGGGATACACTTGAGCAACCCTGCCATCCAGACTTGTGATGTAGAATTGCTGACCGTATTTCTCGTCGATCACCCGCTTGAACTCGGCCGGGACCTTTAAACGGCCCTTCTCGTCGACCCGGGTTGGATGATTGCCGCGAAACATGTTTTCTCTCTGTCATCCTGAGGACGCGGCTTTTGCGTCCGAAGGAACTGGGCGTGCCGCGCGAACATTCGCGCGTTCTTGGCGCGAATGCGAAATCGCGCGTTTGGCACGCAACCTTAACGACAGCAACGAGGGAGGTCAAAAGGGTGCGAAGGTCGGTCAGAGTCGGGCGATTCGGGCTGTTTGTCGTGCTTTCGGGTCGGATTTCCACCGGCTCCTCGTTTTCAGCTCTCGCGTCCCACTGCTCTAACTGTGCTTACCACTTCGTTCCACTTTGTACCACGATCTTAACCGTAAGTCGTTTATTGTCAAGCAGAAACTTGATGGTGGCAGTCCCACTCCAGCACTGATTCAAGAAAATACGAAGGCTTGTGGTTAACTAGTCCGGCGACCACAAGGGGTTGGGGTTACGCTCGTGGTTCTTTCGCTATTCTTTCGCTAAGATTTCTCTTGATCTCCGCGCCTGGTGCGGATTTTCTTGTGGAAAAGGAGGGATGGGGCGGTCAGACCAGCCGTTTCTGGGACTTTGAGCCACTGATAAACCAGCCCTCGCCCCTGCGCTGTCATCCTGAACGAAGTGAAGGACCTATGCAAATGGCCGGGGAGTGCACCGGTCCCTTTGACAGGCTCAGGACAGGCTCTTCGGCGCGCACGCAGCGCGGGCCTCGAGGATGACCGAGGCTGAAGATATCGAATGCCGCATCATCTGGAATTCGAGCAGTGGGTTCCCTTCCCCATTGAGCGCATGTTCGCGTTTTTCTCGAACCCGGAGAACTTGCCGCGCATCATGCCCGCCGAGAGCGGCACGAGATTAATCTCGCTGAACCGGATGCCCGCGCCGCCGCCACCACCGCTTCTCAACGGCGAGAAAGCCGCCGGCGTCGGCACGATCATCGTCACCTCGTTCCGTGTCTTCCCTTTTCTGCCTTTCCGCGCGCAGTGGATCGCCCGCATCACCGAATTCGAATGGAATCACCACTTCTCCGACGTGCAGGACAAGGGGCCGTTTAAGCGATGGCATCATCGCCACGAATTCCACTCGGAGATGCGCCAAGGCATGGCCGGGACGCTCGTCCGCGACGTGATCGACTATGAAGTGGGCTTCGGATTTCTCGGCGGGATTGCAAACGCGCTGTTCGTCCGCCGCCAGATGCAGCGCACGTTCGCCCAACGCCAGCAAGCCCTGCCGAAACTCCTGTCGCAGGTGCCGTAAGTTTATGTGGGGACAGCCGCCCCTTCGGCAAGCTCAGGGCAGGCCCTCGGCTGTCCGCCGGGCGCAAGCCCGGCAGTTCGCTAGCGAACGATTTGGTGTACACTTCCGCGCATATCGTCCTGGGCCGTGTTCTAAGACCCATCATCGAGGAGGCACTGCATGAAACTCAACAGAGGCAGAATCTGGTTGGGCGGATTGGCCGGAGGCGTGGTCTGGAATCTGTGGAGCTTTTTTATCTATCACTACATCACCGGCCCGCGCTACGTCGTCGCCATGAATGCCGGGTGGTTCCTGAAAACGCCGCGCTATCCCTACTTCCCGGCGGCATGGACCGTACTCCTATTTATTCTGGCGATCGCAGTCGCCCATCTATACGCCTGGGCGCGTCAAGGCCTGGGACCGGGCCCCGGCACGGCCCTGAAGATCGGCTTTCTGGCGGGCTTCTTCGCCGGCTTCCCGGACAACTTCGCCCAAGCTGAATGGTCCGCCGTGGGCCGCGCACTGCCTTTTGGCTGGATGATCGAGATGTGGCTGGGCGCAATCCTGACCGCGCTGGTCGCCGGTTATGTCTACAAAGAGTAGCTAGAGGTGAAAACCGCTGAGGACGCTAAGGACGAGCCGAGTAAAAAGCCAGCGTCACTATGAAACTGCTTCCCTTATTTCCTCCGGGTCCTCTGTGGTTATCGTTGTTTTCCGGCCCATTGTGCGCCGCACTGCTGGGCGTCGCGATGGCTCAGTCCGCCGGCTGGCTCACCATCGGTCGCGACCGCCTCTGCGTGACCGAAGGCACGATTGAGAAAACCGCCAACAACCGCCTGTCGGTGAACGTTCCCAAGATGCGCGCGTACGTCACTGAATGGACGGCGCAATCCGCCGAAGTGCGCTTCACTTATCTGGGTGGCACCAGCAAAGAATCGGCGCTGGGATCGGGCACGACCCGGCGCCAGTTCGGCTTGAAGCTGCGGGCGCAGGATCCCTGCAACCTGGTGTACGCGATCTGGAGAATCGATCCTGAGTCAAAGCTGGTGGTGTCGGTGAAGAGAAACCCCAGTGCGCACACCAGCGTCGAATGCGGCAATCGCGGCTACGAAAATATCAAGCCGCGCAAGGCCTCTGCCGTGCCACGCTTGGAGCCCGGGCAGTCTCACACGCTTCGCGCCGAGATGCGGGACGCCGAGCTACGCGTGTTCGCCGACAACCACGAAGTTTGGCAGGGAGACGTCGGGTCCGACGCCGCGAAGTTGGACGGGCCGGTAGGAATTCGCTCCGATAACGCGCGGCTGGAATTCGAATTCCTGGCGCGAGAGTCGAAAGGACCGCACCCGGACTCTGTGAACGCCTGCAAAGCGGGCGCAGCCGACGAATAGCGACAAAAAAAACCACAGCGGACACAGGTCCTTTCTGCGATGCCGTGAACTGCTAACTGTAGCGCGAGAGGAGGATCTGAGATCTAAGGTCTGGCCGTTCATTCCAGTTGCGCAGTGATGAAGAATTCCTGCGACGAGTTGTCGTATTCAACACGCAACACATTCGGTTTGCAGCAGACCTGGCAGTCTTCCACGTAGCTCTGGCGGCGTCCCGCGGACTCGTCCACCGAGGTGGTGTTCCATTCTCCACAAGCGGCGCATTGGAAACCGGATTCCATGAACTGAGAGAGCATACCTCAGCGGCTGAGACTTCGGGGAGACGGTATCAGCATCTCCCAGGTCATTTCTTCGCGGGAACGAAGCCTATATCGCTGGCTCTTTTTTGTAAGTCGTTGAGCCTTAGTGTAAGTCGTTGAAAAGTCGTAGAAGGCCCTTTGCAGGCTCCAGGAGGCGCAATTATTTCACGGACGGCCCCTTTCTCTGCCCGCACCATCGATCGTCGACGCCAGGGCCGTTTCCGGCCCCGGAAATGGCATTCTGTGCGACGAGCAACCCGGATTCCTGGGCGGAGCTAACTCCGGCACGATGAGTACCCATTTGTACGTACATATGTATACGTATTACAGGTTAACTCTAACGAACGGTGAGAGTTAAGGGCCTCCACGAACTGCCGAGTCCATCTTTTCCACCCCGGTCCGGAGGCTCTGAAATCTGCAATCTGAAAGCTGAACATCGCAACTCCCGTATAATCACCGGATTGCGTTCCTAACTCCCGGAGGGGTGGATGATCTCGCGGCGACGGTTTCTGGAAGTGGGCAGTGTAACGGCGGGGATGGCGGTTGCATCGTATTCTCTGGCGGCCGCGGCGGAAAGGAACGACGCTGCCCTGCCGCCCTCGCTGGCGCAGCTGAAGTCGCGCAAGAACGAGGCCACGCCCATCACTCGCGACGAGCGCCACGAACGCCAGGAGCGCGCCCGCGTGGTCATGACCGAAAACGCGCTCGACGCCATTGTGCTAATGGAAGGCACGTCGTTGCGCTACTTCACCGGCATCCGCTGGTGGGGCGGAGAGCGCGCCTTCGCTCTGGTATTGCCCGCCAAGGGCGCGGCGTTTTATGTGTGCCCGGCGTTTGAAGAAGGACGGGCGCGGGAGCAACTCCGCAACGCGCCGGATGGCGAGCAGGCCGATGTGCGGGTATGGCAGGAGGATGAGAACCCGTACCAGCGAATCGCCCAGGGATTGAAAGATCGCGGCATGGCCAGCGGAAAGATTGGGATCGAAGAGACCGTCCGTTTCGTTTTTGCCGATGGCATTGCCAAGGCCTTATCTCAGGCCGCCTCCCAGACAACCATCATGAGCGCGACGCCGGTCACCGCCGGATGCCGCATGATCAAGAGCGCTCACGAAGTTGCACTGATGCGACTGGCCGCGCAGGTCACGCTGGCGGCGTACGAAGCGGTCTACCGCGCGCTGCGTCCGGGCATGACCCAGCGCGATGCCTCCGACCTGATTGACGCGGCGTATCGCCAGTTGGGATTTCCTGGCGACGCCAGCGTCATGGTCGACGAGGCTACTGCATTCCCCCACGGACTCGCCGCACCGCAGGTGATCCGCGAAGGCTCGCTTGTCATGATCGACGACGGCTGCACGGTCGAAGGCTACCAATCTGATATCACGCGCACGTTTGTTTTCGGCAAAGCTGCAGGCCAAGCCACCGACAAGATGAAAAAAGTGTTCGACATCGTGCTCCGCGCCCAGTCGGCGGCGCTGGCGGCGGCGCGTCCGGGAGCCGAGTGCGGCGCGGTGGATGCGGCGGCCCGCAAAGTAATCACCGACGCGGGCTATGGTCCCGACTACAAGTACTTCACTCACCGGCTCGGCCACGGCCTGGGCATGGATGGGCATGAGTGGCCCTATCTTGTTCGCGGCAATGCGACCAAGCTGCAAGCCAACATGACCACCAGCAACGAGCCCGGCATTTATATTCGCGGAGAATTCGGCGTGCGAATTGAAGACGACATGCACATCACGGAAAATGGCGCCGAGCTGTTCACGCCGCAGACCTTGTCGTTGGAAGATCCGTTCGGAAAGGCGTGAGCCATGGGTCTTTTGGATTTTCTGAAGCGCGGTCCGCGAAAAAAGCAATGCGCTCGCTGCGGACAGCAGGCTGCGCACGGATATTCGCAGGTCGCGGAATCGGATGCGAAGCAAATCATGCCCCTATGTCTCTCGTGTCTGGTCGAGCAATTGCGCCGCGATTACGCTGAGTTTCGGGGACGCGCGGTAGTCATTGCGCCCGCAGCAGGACTGCCCTGCTATGTCTTTCGCGAGCAGAAAATCTTTTCGTCCCTGCTTTCAGCGAATCGACATTTGCGCAAACTGTGAAGCGCAAGCACGCTGCCTGTGGATGCCCTCGCAGGGTTTGACCATTGAGAACTTTGGCGAAGTCGTGGAAAAAGGGCCCGAGCAGACGCTTTTCACTTGGGGAAATGTTGCAGAATCTCTCTGCGGGACATGCACCTCCTCACGCATCGGCAAGGAGCTGCAGGCTGGCAACTTTGAGTTCTTCGAGGTCTGCAGCCCGCACGACCAGCAGGAAGGTCTCGTGCTGCCAATGGCCTATTGAGTCACAGCCGGCTGTTCGCGTGCAGGCGGGCGCCCGCGCCGCATTAGGTCTTACGCTTCCGGCACCGGCGGGCAGCCGGGGAACTCTCGCACGAAGGTGTTGCCGATGTAGCCGAGATAGGCGATGCCAATCTCGCTGGTGAAGAAACCGTCGGCGGTCAGCTTGCGCAGGAATGCGAAGAACTCGATCCCTTGGCCCAAGCTGGGATCCTGCTTCGCATTCTTTTTGTAGGCGATGAGGTCGAGAATTTCTTTTTGCTGCGCCGGCGTGCAGTCGAGATAGGCGCTGCCGTAGCGATCGAGGCAGGTGTTGTCGAGCCACATCAAGCCTCCGCCGAGAGAGACCTGGTATTCCTTGTTTTCGCTTGTGATCAGGTCGATGAATTCAGGCGCGCCGGCTTCGACCGCTCCCTTAGCGTCGTCATCGGATGGAATGATGGTCTGGCAGAGCGACTGTAGCGTCTTGTAGGCGTGCGCGGAGAAAAACTTGGGCGCGTAGGCCTGGTTTTCTGCGGCAGCCTTTTCGGCGCGCACCATGCGATGAGCGTATTCGGCGGCTTCCAGCGGAATCACGCGCAACACCGATCCGGTGATCGCCGTGAAGGTGAGTGATTTGAGAATGTCGCGTCGTGAAATTGGCATAGTCCGCCCGTCTAGAGATTTCCCTTCTTCGCCTGATCCAGCAAGTAATCCGAAGCGCGCCAGGTCAGCGCCATAATGGTCAGCGTGGGATTCTTGTCGGCGTTGGTGACAAAGCTGGCTCCGTCGGTCACGAATAAATTCTTCACGTCATGCGCCTGGCAGTATTGGTTCAGAGCCGAAGTCGCAGGGTGCTCTCCCATGCGCACGGTGCCTACTTCGTGAATGATCACGCCGCCGTCGGCGATCCCGTAGGGATGTGACCCATCGGGCTTGGTCGAGGTCAGGTAGATTCCACCCGCGGCTTCCACGATTTCGCGGTAGGTTTCCTGCATGTCCTTCGCCATTTTGATTTCGTTGTCGCTCCACTTCCAGTGGAAGCGCAGCACGGGAATGCCCCACTGATCCACGGCCGCAGGATCGATTTCGCAGTAACAGTTTTCGTTGGGGATCATTTCGCCACGGCCGGAGAAGCCGATGTATGCGCCATATTTCTTCTTGCACTCCTGCTTCAGCGCCGAGCCGTAGCCCTCGAACTTGTTGCACAAGCCATCGAATTCGCCGACGCCAGGCATGCCGCGTCCGCCACCGAATTCGGTGTGGTAGCCGCGCAGGAAGTCGTTTTTGCGGTCGAACTTCCACCATGGCAAGTACATGTGCATGCCGCCGACGCCGTCGTGATTGTGCGGCGGCATTTTTTCGAGCTGAGGAAAATATCCGCCGCCATTGCTGCCCACGGTGTCCATCAAGTTGCGGCCGACTACGCCGGAGGAATTCGCCAAGCCGTCGGGAAAAAGGTTCGACTTGGAATTCAGCAGCAGCCGCGCGGATTCGCAGGTGCTGGCGGCGACGATGAAGGCGCGGGCATGAATGCGCTTCTCCTCGCGAGTCGCCTTGTCGATATAAGAAACCGATTCGACCTTACCGTCTTTACCGACGACGAGTTCCCGCGCCATGGCGCCGGTAATCAGCGCGAGACGTCCGGTCTTCTGCGCGGGCGGAATCATTACCTGGCTGGAACTGAAGTTAGACGCGGTGATGCATCCCCGGCCGCACTGCGCGCAGTAGTGGCAAGCGGCGCGGCCGTTGTGGGGCTGCGTCAAAATCGCCAGGCGTGACGGAATGCAGAGGATGTTAAGGTGGTCGCAGGCCTTCTTGATAATGGTTTCGGTGCAGCGCGGCTTGGGCGGCGGCAGGAAAATTCCGTCGGGCGCGCTGGAAATATTTTCCTTGGTCCCGAAAACCCCGATATAGGACTCGACTTTGTCGTAATAGGGCGCGACGTCGTCGTAGGTGAGCGGCCAATCGTCGCCCATGCCGTCGTGTGAGCGGACTTTAAAATCCACCGGAGCCATGCGCAGCGCGATGCGTCCCCAGTGGTTGGTGCGTCCGCCGACAATGCGCGAACGGAACCAGCGGAACTTTGAACCGGGAGCGGACACGTAAGGCTCGCCTTCGATTTCCCAGGCGCCGTTGGGGGCGAGGAATTCGTCTTCGAGCCCCTGGCGCGCGCGGCCGCCGACACCGGCGCCGCGATGCGGTAATTCGTAAGGCCACACGTGTTCCTTGTAGTCGGTCTCCGGAACGACCGGAGGCCCGGCCTCGAGCAGCGCAACACTCAGGCCGCCTTCGGTGAGCACCTTGGCCGCCGTGCCCCCCGAGGCGCCCGAGCCGATGATGCAAACGTCGTAAGTCTTGGGTGTGCGTTTGACTTGCATGGATCTCCCAGGATTCGATCTCTCTTCTATCTCAAACTTCTATCTCAAAATGACCGGAGGAAACCGCAGATCTCCTCAGGGCTAAAGCCCACACTGATCCCACATGCCTTACGCGGCCCAAGAAGGGCCGCTCTTCCACTACCAGCGCAGCGTGTTCAAGTACTCGTAGCTCTTCGCGATGCTCTCGAGCGGCTGCTTGGGATGATCGTGCTCAACGATGTAGTGCTTAATCCCCGCCTTGTCGGACTGCGCAAAAATTCTCTTCCAGTCGATAAGGCCGCTGCCCACCTCGGTCAGGTCGACGGTATCGCCGTAGTTTTGCGCGCCGCCGGCGGTAACTTTGGGAATCGAATGGAGGTCCTTGACGTGGACCAAGGGGAAGCGTCCGGGATACTGATTGAAATACTTCAGAGGATCGGCCCCGGCCGCGGTGATCCAGCACAAGTCCATTTCCATCTTCACCAGGTTGCCGTCGCATTCCTTCAGCAGTTCATCGTAGGGAAGCTTGCCGTCGACGGGAAGAAATTCGAACCAGTGATTGTGATAGGCGAACTGCATGCCAGCCTTCTTGGTGGCCTCGCCGCAGCGGTTGAATTTCTCGGCGGCCCGCTTCCAGATGTCCGGTGACTTGCGCAGTTCCTCCTGGATAAAAGGGCACACAATGTATTTCAGACCGATGGTCCTGGAGGTTTCGATCACCGACGGGAATTTGTCGTCGAGTTCGTCGTATTGAACGTGGGTGGAAATCGCGGTGAGGCCGTTCTTGTCGCAGGCGGCGCGGACTTGCGCTCCGGTGCGGCCGAAATATCCGGCAAATTCCACTTCTTTGTAGCCGATCTGGGCGACCTTGGCGATGGTGCCGTCGAAGTCTTCTTTCATCAAGTCGCGCACGGTATAGAGCTGCACGCCGACCTTTTCGATCTTGTGATCGCCGGCAGCGAAACCCAGGCGACTGGTCAATAAAGTGGCGGCGGTAACGCTGGTTGCGGTTTCCAGAAACGTGCGGCGGTTCATAGCCTGCAAACTCATAATGGCGTGCCTCCGATGGCTTCGTTGGGGAGAAGTCGAATCCGGGAGCATTATACGCGGGTGGATCAGAAAAGCGGCTGAAATATCGATTTAGCAAGCAAGGTGCTTAGTCACAAACAAGAATACCCAGCCCGGACGCTTCTTGCCCTCGGCACAGTCGAAGGGTCCGGGGTGACTCGCTTTGCGTCGCGGGGCGGACGAATGCGTCCGCCCCTACCCGAGCCGCTTACGGCTTGACGACCTGCAGATTGTTGGTGACTGAGAAAGTGCCGGAGACTCCGTTGGCGCGAATGCCGACAAGATTTTTGTCGCCTTCGCTGTCCACGACGCCCTCCAGGGTCACGCGGCCATTCTTGACGATAATGCGAATCGGCTTTTGCACCCCGAGTTCGTACCTCTGCAGCGCCGGGTATTGATAGATCGCACGGAAGAGCCGGGTGCGAAGGCGGTCGTCCATGGGAGAGGGGGGAAGAACCTCGATCTGGTTATCGACCTTGTCGACGCCTTCAATCCGCTTCACCACATTCTCGGAGTCGGACTTGAGAGTGGGCCGTATGACTTGGCCGAGGAGAGTGACGGTAGAACCGTCCACTTTAAAGGCGATGTAGTCGTACACGCCGAAGTACGGCAGCATCAGCAGTTCGTGGCGGACCTCCCTGATAATGCGCTCCTGAGATTTGGCGGAGGGTTGATCGCGTTGGTCCTGGGCATTGCCCAGCGTGACAAGTACACACAAGCCGGCGAGCAGCGTCAGCAGCCTCGATTTCATGATTGGTCGCTCCTTGCGGATAAGATTCCCGGGGTAGGTGGGAAAGTCTACTCCATCAGGGGGACAATTTTCGAGGGGGAAGGTGGATGCGGCTGAGTTCGCCAGTGCGGCGAGCAGGACCGGCGGTTTGCCGAGAGCCGCTCGCCCGCCACTGGTGTGGGTTAAGTGCCTAGGCTGTAGCGTTGACGCCGCTGCCCTGAGGCGCGCTGCTGGCGGCGGTGCTGTTGAACAGGTTGAGGATGATTTGCTGGTTGCTGTTCTGATTCAGGTTGAGGGTGACCTGTTCGGGAGCCTGGTTCGCCTGGCTGGCCACTCCGATAGTGACCTGCTCGGTGCCGTTGCCGGCGTTGTTCAGGCCGATGGTGATCTGCTCGCCCGGGGTGACGGTGCCGAGATTAAGAACGATTTCTGTTCCGCCGGCGGGCGCTGTCGAGGTTCCGGCCGGGGGCTGCGAACCCGTGCTGGTTGAAGTCGCGGGCGGTGCTGGGGCAGGTGATGCCGGATTCGATCCGCTAAGGTTCACCACGATGGCCGGAGGCGGCTGGGTGACCTGCTGATGATGCTGGTGGAAAGTGCTTTGCAGTTGAGCGAAAGCCTGCTGCGCGCCCGCCAGGTCTCCAGATTGGAGGGCCTGACCGATGGCTGCGAAGTCCTGCTCGCGCTGTTTGGATACGAAGGGGTCCCCGCTGGCGAACGGGCCGCTCTTGCCCAGAGTCTGGATGGCAGCGAATTCCTTCTGGGCCCCGGCAAGGTCTCCGGACTGGAGAGCTTTACCAAGTTGCTGCAGATCGGAGCCTCGCTGCTGATAAAACGCTTGCACTTCCTGGTAAATGGAACTTGTGGGAACGGCTGCTGTCGACATTAGTCTCTCCTCGTTACGGATGCACGCTGAAGACTTGATCGGCAGGGGCGGGAGGAACTTTAGGCACAAACTCGAGACAACCGCAGAGGACACGGAGGAGTTCGCTGAAAGTCAAGCGGCTTTGAAGTTTTACGCTTCCGTGAGCTCCAGCTTTAGATTCGGCTTACGATCGAGCAAGTGAAGATCCGCGCAGTTGTTCAGGATCCAGTCGGCGCCAGCTTCCCGCAAGACCGATTCCTGAACCGTGGTTTTGAAGGCGATGACCTTTGCCCCAGCGGCCTTGCCCGCGCGAACTCCGGCGGGGACGTCTTCGAGGACGATACACTCCTCCGGCGAAAATCCCAGAATGGATGCGCCTTTCAAATAGGGCTCGGGATGCGGCTTGCCGCGGACGATGTCGTTGGAGGTGATCAGTTTCTTCGGCAGCGGCAGGCCGGCCGCCCGGATGCGGACCTCGGCTAGCGGGCGGGTGCACGACGTGACAATGGTCCAGCGGTCGGCGGGAAGGCTGGCCAGCAGGTCGAGCGCGCCGGGCAGCGGGACGACACCTTCGAGGTCTTCGATTTCGCGGCGCTCGACTTCGCGATTCTCGGCTTCATGATCGGCGTGCGGAAGATATTCGCGGACGGTCGTGAGACTGGGGCGGCCGTGGGCTCGGGCGACGACTTCTTCGGGATTGAATCCGTGCTCGATGGCCCAGCGGCGCCAGACACGGGCTACGGCAGGAGTGGAGTTAATGAGGACTCCGTCGAGGTCGAAGAGGAGAGCGGCGCAATGGATTTGGGTCATAGGGTCAGGGCAAATCTTGGTCGCTACCTGTCGTGCGCATGGATGTCTCTCCTCATGGTCAGGGGATCGTCTGCGCGCGATTGTAAACGAGCGCAAGAGAGCAGCTTGGCGGCGGACTTGCCCAGGGTAGTGATGAAGGTCACCCGACTTGGTATCTGCGGTCACTCCATTTCCGGCGGAGCTGGCATAGCATTTCGAGTGGGTGTGAAATGCTGTCGAAGTGCGCCAATCCCGAGTGCTCTGAGATATTTCGATATCTCCACGAGGGGACGATCTTCTATCTCGCGCCCACTCCAGAAGTGACCATTGCGACGGGAACGCTGCATTCGGAGCTGCATGAACGATTCTGGCTGTGCGCACGATGCTCGAAAAGAATGACGTTGACCTGGGGTGGAACGCAGGTGAAGCTGGAGCGCCTCCCCATCAAGGCGGCGACGACCCCATTGCCGCCTGCGCCGAAGAATGAGATGAGAAGAGGACGGCCGCGAGTACGGGCCGCATCTGCTGGCCGTGAGGATAGATAACGTTAGTGCGGCAAAGGAGGGTCCCATGACAGTCGCAGAATTGAAAACCCCATTGAAAACATCAAAGACGAGTACGGCTTTCCGCCATATTCTGGTGGCAACCGATTTCTCGGAAACCTCCAGGCGAGCGCTATGCGACGCGGTGGCGTTAGCGGTGGAAAACCAGGCGCAGTTGTCACTCATTCATGTGTTGCAGCCGGATCGCAAGTATGGGGCTCTGGAGAATCCTCCCGAGCTCGACCTGGAACGCATTGCCGCCGAGAAGCAGATCAAGGCTCTAGTGGACGAACTGGGACCAGAGCAGAAGATTGATGCGACCTTGGTGAAACACGGACCGGTGGCGGAGCAAGTGGCGTCGGTGATCGAAGAGAGAGCAATCGACCTTCTCGTCATCGGCACGCGAGGACGCGGAGGTTTGCAGAAGCTGGCGCTCGGCTCGGTGGCCGAGGAACTGCTGCGTATAGCGCCCTGCCCGGTGATGACGATCGGTCCAAAAGCCGACATTGCCACGATTGCTAACGGATCTGGCTTTCACAGGATTCTGTTCGCGACCGACTTTGGCAAGGGATCGGCGAAGGCTCTCCCGATCGCGTTGGAGCTGGCCCGCGCGCAGCAGGCGAAACTGCTTCTGTTGCACATGATGGTGCCCATGCCGGCGACCTCGGCAAGTCTATCCGCGTACGCACCGGCTGGGGCGGCCGCTGACGAGCTGGCAGAATGGGAAGAGAGCTCCCGCAGGCGGTGCATTAAACAGCTGAGAGAGTGTCTGCCAGCAGAAATTAGTCTGGAGCAGGAAATCGAGTATGTTGTGGGAACGGACTTTCTGGCGGAGGGAATCCTGCTGGCTAGCGGCAAGTTCAAAGTCGATTTGATCGTGATGGGAGCGAACCGCACGGCGTCCCCGAAAGCGGCTGCGCATATGCCATGGGCCGCTGTGCATGAGGTTGTGCGGAACGCGCCGTGCCCGGTGTTGACGGTCGCGGGATAAAGCGATGGGTGCAGAGCGAGAATCTCGCGACGGACGAGCGGCGGGGACCCCATTTCTCGCGCGTTCTGGGCGCGAGAAGTGCCTGCCCCTTCGGCAGGCTCAGGGCAAGCGCTGAGCGAAGCCGAAGGGCGGCTGTCACACACATGGCCTACCTGTCTTACGACTGGACGATTTTTTCCAGCGCCGGCCGGTTGCGGATCACCAGGGTCGAGCCCTTGAGTTGCAGCAGCTGTTTCTTCTTGAAATCAGAGAACAGGCGGCTGACCGTCTCGCGGGTGGTCCCGATGATTTCCGCAATCTCCTCGTGGGTAAGCGTGAGCTTGACCTGCGAGGAACCATCACTCTGCGGCGACTTGGTCGACCACGACAGAAGAAGCTTGGCAAACTTTTCCGACGGCGAGCTGGTGAGACCGAGCGTGCGGATCTCCTCGTATGCGGTGTAGTAGTTCAGGCTCAACTGTTGGGCGACGCGCAAGGCCACTTCTCCGTTGTCCTTCAGAAACTGCAGCAGAGACTCGCGAGGAATGAAATTGGCCTGGCCCGGCTCCATCATCTCGGCAGTAACTTCATACGGGCGGTTGGAAACCACGGCATTGAGGCCGAGAACATCCCCCGACTCGGAGAGTTTGGTGATGATGGTTTTGCCTTCGCGGGATGAAGTAGAAAGTTTCGCCTTCCCGGCACAGAGCACAAAAACGCCGCGGGGTTGTTGCCCTTCAATGAAGAGCATCGCTCCCTTGGGATAGACAGCGGTGGATTTGATTTCGTTGAGTCGTTGTCCAGCCTGAACGGAAAGGTTACAGAATAAATGTTCTTCGCGGACCGGACACGTGAGGCAATTATCAAGAATATATAGTCCATAAGGGGCGCGCACTGAGCACCTCTTTCTTACAGAATTGTAGCACCGCATTTTCGCTTGTGATCACCATCACGAGCGCGCGTGATTTTACGTACAGACGATCACAGACGCGCGTGGAAAACTATGACATGATGGGTGAGTTGTGCGGTGAAGAGGGTGTCTGCGTGCGGCGTTCAACTATGAAAAAATGCTCATATTCGCGTTAGCCGGAGAGAATCTTTGAGCGAAGTATCGAGTTCCTCGCCGCCGTCTCCCGTCGGAAAGATTTATACTGCAGCGCCTCCTGCGCGGGCGGGACTCGAGTCGCTCTTCCTGCCTCGTTCGGCTGCGGTGATCGGAGCCACCGATCGTGCCGGGACCGTCGGCCGGGCCGTAGTGTCGAATCTGCTGGAAAGTAAGTTTCCCATCAAAGTTTATGCCGTGAATCCCAGTCACGGCGAAGTGCTCGGCATCAAAACCCACAAACACATTGGAGACATAGCTGGCGGAGTCGACCTGGCGCTAGTGGTGACTCCGGCGCAGACTGTGCCCCAGGTTATCGGAGAGTGTGTCGACGCAGGCGTGAAATCTGCGGTCGTAATTTCGGCGGGGTTCCGCGAGCAGGGACACGATGGGGCACTGCTCGAAGAAGAGATACAGAAACACTTACGGCGCGGGTCTTCCCAGGCAGGTCTGCGTTTGATTGGCCCCAACTGCATGGGGTTCATGAATCCGACGATTGGACTGAACGCGACGTTTGCAAAATCCATGCCGCAGAAAGGCAGCGTCGCATTTCTGAGCCAGAGCGGAGCGCTGCTGACTTCGATTCTTGATTGGAGCCAGCGCGAGCATGTGGGATTCAGCGCGATCGTTTCGACTGGCTCCATGCTCGACGTGGGTTGGGGCGATCTTATCTATCACTTCGGAGACGATCCGCACACCAAAAGCATTCTGCTCTACATGGAGTCGGTGGGGAACGCGCGCTCGTTTCTATCCGCGGCGCGGGAAATCGCACTGAGCAAACCGATCATCGTCATCAAGGCCGGCCGCTCGGAGGCCGCGTCGCGGGCGGCCGCGTCGCACACGGGAGCGCTAACCGGGAGTGACGATGTGCTCGAGGCGGCGTTCCGGCGCTGCGGCGTGTTGCGCGTTCAGAATCTCGCCGACCTTTTTTATATGGCGGAGGTGTTGAGCAAACAGCCGCGGCCGCGCGGGCCGCGCCTTACCGTCGTAACCAATGCCGGCGGTCCGGGAGTTCTGGCGACCGACTCTCTCATGGCGACGGGAGGAGAGCTGACGGTGCTGTCGCCAGAATCCGTGCACGAGTTGGACGGTTTTCTGTCTCCGCACTGGAGCCACGGCAATCCGGTGGACGTGCTGGCGGATGCCGATGCAGAGCGCTTCGTGAAAGCGGTCGAAATCGCGTCGAAAGATCCGGCCAGCGATGGATTGTTAGCCATCATTGCGCCGCAGGGACTGGCGGACCCGACGCAAGTGGCGGAGCGCATGCGGCCGCTGGCTCACTCTACCGGCAAGCCGCTGCTGGCCGCCTGGATGGGCGGCGACGGCGTGGCCGAGGGGACTGCGATTCTCAACACCGTCGGCATTCCAACATTTTCTTTCCCCGACACCGCGGCGCGCGCCTTCACCTACATGTGGCGCTACACCTACAACCTGCGCGGGCTCTATGAAACTCCGGCGCTGGTGGAAGCATCGGAAGCCACCCTGGCGCGCGGCAAGGTCACTGAGTTCGTACAACGGGTGCGCGCCAGCGGCAAGACCGGACTCAACGGAATCATGCTGAATGAATTTGAAGCCAAGCAGCTGCTCGCGGACTACGGAATTCCTGTGGTCGAAACCCGAGCTGCAGAGAACGAAGAGCAGGCCGTCGCTTGTGCGGCGGAGATCGGGTATCCGGTAGTTTTGAAGCTGTTGTCCAACACCATCGCGCATAAAACAGATGTCGATGGAGTTCGCCTGAGACTGCAGTCGGCCGAGCAGGTTCGCGGCGCGTACCGCGCGATTCAGGTATTGGTCGCCGAGAAAGCCGGGCCAGAACATTTTTCCGGGGTCACAGTACAGCCCATGGTGAGACGCGACGGTTACGAGTTGATCCTGGGCAGCGCCATCGACGAGCAGTTCGGACCGATCATTCTTTTTGGCTCCGGCGGAGTGATGGTGGAGGTTTACCGCGACCGCGCTCTGGCTCTGCCGCCGCTCAACACCACGCTGGCGCAGCGCATGATGGAGCAGACAAAAATCTTCTCGGCCCTGCTGGGCGTGCGCGGACGCAAGCCGGTGAACCTGACTGCCCTTGAGGGGTTACTGGTGCGCTTCAGCCAACTGGTGATGGAGCAGCCGTGGATCAAGGAGATTGACATCAACCCGCTGCTGGCGACGCCGGAACAGTTGCTGGCGCTGGACGCGCGCGTGGTGGTGCATGATTCCGCCATGCAGGCCGCGCAGTTGCCGCGGGCCACGATCCGGCCATACCCGCTGCAATACATTTGGAATTGGAAATTGAAGGATGGCACCCCGGTGGCTATCCGTCCGATTCGCCCGGAGGATGAGCCGCTCATGGTGCAATTTCACCAGACGCTTTCCGAGCGCAGCGTGTACTTGCGCTATTTCTGTTCGCTGAGTCTGAGCACGCGGGTGGAGCATGAGCGCCTGGTCCGCATCTGTTTCGGCAGCTACGAACGGGGATTCGCGCTGGTGGCGGATCACCTGAATCCGGAGACCGGGCAGCACGAAGTGTTGGGAGTGGGCCGGTTCAGCGCCATCAATCGTGCGGACGCCGAGGCCGCTGTGCTGGTTTCCGATCGCTGGCAGGGACGCGGGCTGGGAACCGAACTGCTCGCCACGGTGGCCCGGGTGGCCCGCGATGAAAAGTTCAAACGGCTGTCCGGGGAAATCCTGCGCGACAATCTGGCCACGCAGGCCATCTTCAAGAAAGTGGGCTTCCGGCTAAACTTGATGGACGATCCATCGACGGTTGCAGCGATGCTGGAACTTTAAAACGGAGAAATCGAATATGCGACGAGTTCTGACTGTCGGTGTCGCACTCGCGATAATCCTTTCCTTGCCTCGCTCGCTCGAAGGGATCGTGACGCTTGGTTCGACGGTCACCGTTCCGGTGAGCCGCCTGATCAGTAACACCACCAGATACATCAAAGCCCACCCGAAAGATTCGCAGGGATATTACCTGCTCGGACGGTTGCACAGCTTTGCGTTTACCGGGAACACCAAGACCGAGGAGTTGCAGTACTCCAGCCTTTACGGCCCGGACGCTTTGCCGGAGGCGCGTTTTATCGAACCCGTCCCCCGCCGGGAGCGCGGGGTACCGGGGAAGACTCTGCCCGCGGCGGCGCGCTGGCATCTTAGCGAGTCGCTGCGCGGCTACCGGCGCGCGACCGAGCTTCACCCAAGGCAGCCACTGGCCTATCTCGGATTGGGCTGGATGTTGGAACAAGGAGCGCTGTTTGCGGACCAGGTTGACGCCCCTTTTACCAAGCCTGCCCGACGGGCTTCTGCGCAGGAGTGGCGAGCCGAAGCGCTCGCGATTTATCGCCATATGGCCGGCATTCCCGAGGATCTATTTGACGCGGAGTCCGTCTACCTGGAATCGCCAGAAGGAATGCGGCTGGAAGCCAGCCGGGCAATCCTGCGCATGCTTCCCGGACCGGGCTTATCTCCCGAGGAGAAGGCGGACACAATCCGCGCGCGCAAGGTGATCGAAGATGCTGAGGAACGCGCGAAAAAAAAACCGGAGAGCGTGCCACGGATTATTTCGCCCATCATTTTCCCGCTGCGCGGACCGGCATCGCTCGAGGCGCTGCTGGCTCCCGGACGAGTCGTGTCGTTCGATCTTGCCGGGAACGACGTGCCGGCGAAGTGGCCCTGGGTGAATTCCGACGCCGGCTTTCTGGTGTGGGATCCTGAAAACCGCCAGCGCATCGAGTCGGGCCGGCAACTATTCGGTTCGGTGACCTGGTGGCTGTTCTGGCGCGACGGCTACGCGGCGCTGGCCGCGCTCGACAACGATGGCAACGGCTGGCTCGAGGGAGACGAACTCGCCGGCATCGCCATCTGGCGCGACAGCAACGGGAATGGCGTGTGCGATCCTGGCGAAGTGATTTCTTTGCGGGACGCTGGAACTCTTCGCATCGCAGTCCGCGCCAGCGGGCGCACGAACGGAATGCCTTTTAACGCGCAGGGGATTCAGTTGAACGACCAGTCTTTCCGGCCGACCTACGACTGGACGCCGGAGTCGATCGTGACCGGCGCGGAAGACCGCGACGCAAAGCCCAGGCTGCCGGAGACGAGGCCGGTGTCCCGACCCTCGCGACCACAGTGAGGGTCCCGCCTTTCAGCGGAATCGTTACACAGTCACAGGCTTGACGATTTCGAGCTGCGGCTCGAACTTCAAGTTCGTGCCCAGCGCCCGCGAGACCAGGCACAGCTTCTCGGCGCGCTTCAGCAGATCCAGCGCACGGTCGCGTTCGTCGGCCGACGCGATCTTCAGGTTGGGACGCACCACGATCTGGGTGAAGCTATAGCCCGACTCGGCCTTGCGCACTGTGCCGCTGGCTTCCACCTGCAGGTCGGTAAAATCGAATTGAGCGCTGCCCGCAATCGCCCGCAAAGTCGTGGTATAGCAACCAGCCACTGCGGCGAGCAGAAGTTCCTCAGGCGTCCAGCGGCCTTCCAGCCCGCCAAACTCGGTGGGAGCCGTGAAGTGAATCGCGTTGGGTGCGGAATCTGATTTGGCCAGACCGGTGCGGCCGGAGGTCCACCATGCTGATACTCGATATGCGTGTTCTTCGCTCATGGTCTTCACCACTCCTTGGGAAACTTGCTAGAACCTTTGTGCTTCAAGTGAATCGGCCCGCCGTCGTCCGCGCTGTTGCGGGGCCGCCGATCTCTAGGCCACGTCTTGCTTCGCCGAAATACCACGCTCCTGCTCGATCCTTTCAATTTGCGCACGCAGCCAGCCCGCCAACGCTTCTTCCATTTCGGCCTGAGTTCCCGTGCGGTAAAAATCCTCGACCGATTGACCCTCTTTGTTGAGTTGGATGAAGCGGCAGGGCACAGCCTGCGTCCGATAGCTTTCGGGGACAAACTGCTCCAGCAGGCAGCTCTCGCAAGGAGCCGGCCGCGCTGGATCGCAAAAGTTCGGACAGATGGGAGAATCCTCAAACACCGCGGGCGCCCGCCAGGGCGCGTGCGGAGAGCGTCCGTAGCCTCCGTCTTGCAGGAAGCTCAGTTCGAACTTCAGCACTTCCAGAATGTCGCGTTGATCTTGAGCCATAGGGCACCTCGATTGGAAGAAAGAATGACAGAGGTGGTCGGCAAACACCGTGCACTTCGTCACGGGGATCTGTGATTGGGGTCACACCCACCTGGCTTGGTTCCTCGCGCCCCTCGGCGAATTGCCCCTATTTTGGAAGATTCCCCGAAAGTGTCGTGTGATCACAATCACAATCGAGTGTGATTTGACACGCGAGCGAGGCGCGGAGATGGGGGTCAGCCATGCAGGAGCAGACTAGTTCTTCGCATAAACGGGCCCAGCGCTGCGAGATGGCGGGTCGGAGATCGCGCGAATGTAGGAAATCAATGCTTGAATGTCCGACTTGCTGAGCGTGTTTCCCCATGCCGGCATGAGCGCCGATTTGCCGAGAGCCGGGCCGCCGTGGCTGATGATGGCCGTGAGATCGGCGTCACTGATTTTATTCAAAGTATCGCCTTCGGTGAAGGGGTGCGGCTTGACTTCGAGGTTGTCGTAATTCGAAACGCGCTCGACCGTGGACTCGAGATTGTGGCAGCGCTCGCAATATTGATCGTTGAGATGTCGGCCCAGCGCCTGCTGGTAGCCGAGGGCGATCTCTTCGATCTTCAGTTCAATCTTTTTATGCGACTTATCTGTGGTGGACGCGACGAGCTGGTAACGGCCGGCCATGCCTCCCAGAGATACGTTGGTCGTAACCTGGCCGCTCGAATCGGTGAGTGCGTTCGCGGGATCGAAGACAACTCCGGGAGCGGCTGAAAACTCCACCAGCGCTCCGGCGACCGCAGTTCCCTGCTCATCGTTCACCTGCACGACGACGGGTTGCGGCAACAGGCTGCCGGTCTGGGCGGATTGCTTTCCGCCGCTGGATTCGACGATCGCAGCGCCGAAGGCGGTGGGCTTGGGAACGATCACTGTCACCGCTATGCTTCGCGAACAGGATGTGGCTAGTAATGCAGCTAGCACTGCGAAGACTAACGAAAACACTGCCTGGTTGCGGCGGGTCATTTCTTGGCGACCTCCTCTGCGGGTGCCCCATTTCCCGCCGCTTTTGCGGGAAGTGGGGATTTCCCTCCGCCCTTCTGCGAGATCAGGAATGCGGTCAGGGCGCGCGCATCTTCGTCGCTCATGGCGCGATTCGGTTCGATCGTACCTTGACGCAGCGCCTGCGGATTTTTCATCCACTGGTAAATCCAAGCGGCGGTCAGGCGCGAACCAACCTGCGTCAGAGTCGGGCCGATATAGCCCTTGTCGGTTTTAGTGTCAACAATGTGGCATCCCTGGCAGGAATACTTGCCGTAGAAGAGTTGCCTGCCGAGTTCGACCTCGCCTTGCGAGTAGCCGCTCAAGGGCATGGACTCGCGATCGACCGCAGGATTCTGATAGACGGTCATGATGTAGTCGGTGAGTTCGTTGGCCTCAGCGTCAGTGAGGTTGAAGCGCGGCATGCGGCGGATCAACGAGGGCCGCAGCGTCCCGGGATTCTTGAAGAACTCGACCAGCCACTCGCGTTGCACCGAACTGCCTTCCCACGTCAGATCGGGCGCCATGTCTCCGCCGTGGCCGTTGATGCGGTGGCAACTGAAGCAGGCGAGATCGGCCATCAACTTTCCAGCCTTGCCCGCGGGCTCGTAGTCCGATTCCGGCGTGGCCGCGACTGCCAGCGAGGGCGGCAGCGTGTTCGAGCGGTCGTTCAACGAGAGCAAAGCAGTGGTCAGGGCATCGATCTGCGCCGGCGTGAAGGTGTATTGCGGCATCTTCAAGCCCTGTCCAAACGCACGCGGCTGCCTGATTTTAGTGGCGATGTAGTCGGGCAGCGTGTGCTGCATGCCCGGCAGGAAGACGAGTTGCGTGACCGGCTTGCTTCCGATAAGGCTGAGATTGGGAGCGAAGTTCTCCGGCTTCTTGATACCCGCGATCTCGTGGCACGACGCGCAGCCGTAGTCGGCAACCAGGCGCTTGCCGTGGGCGATCTGCTCGGGCGTTGCGGGATCGAGCTTAACGTTGGCGAGGTAGTCGGCGTCCGCTTTGGCTTGAAGAAATGCAGCCAGCGTCGCGAGTTGCCCATCGTTGAACCGGTAGTGCGGCATGGCCGTGCCGGCATCATAAACGCGCGGGTTCTTCAACCAGGCCTGCAGCCATTCCGGCTTGACTTTGGTTCCGACCTTCGTCAATTCAGGGCCAATGTCACCGCCCACCATATTCCCGGCGGCGTTCTGCACTGCATGGCAGGAAGCGCAGAAGGATTCTCCGTAAAGGCTGGCGCCTGCCGCAGGATCAGAGGACGGCTTCGCGGAAAGCGTAGCCGTGTTTCCAGCCAGGGACGTGCTGTTGGCGATGAGGAACGCAGACATGTCGCGCGCGTCGTCGTCGCTCAGCTTGAAGTTCGGCATGGTCGAGGTGGAAGCGTAGGCTTGCGGATCTTTGAGCCACGCGAAGATCCACTCGCGCGTCGTCTTGTCGGCGATGTGCGAGAGCGACGGCGGGTCGTCGGTGGCCTTCATCGTGGTGCCGTCCGACAACTTCACAATGTGGCAATGCACGCAGCCTTCGCGGGACAGCAGAGTGCGCCCCTGGTTCAGTTGCGGCGTGCCCGGCAGCGGCCCGCGGTGGCACTGGCCGCATGAAGACTCGATATATTTCGCCGGAAGAATCGGCTGCTCCCACGCCAGCGTGCTGTTGTGCGCTTCGCTGATCGTAGTGGCCGCACCCTGTCCGCGATGGCAGACCGTGCATCCGAACTGCTCCAGCTTGTGCGGGATGACGGGATGCGTCCGGAACGGCTGATTGGGAACATCGGCGAGGCTCGGCTCTTTCAGTCCGACGTGGCAACTGGTGCAGCGATCGACCACGCCGAGTTCGGGCAGCCAGATCTGCTGCAGGCCGCCCTGAAAATGCCGCTGCAGCGTGTTGGCGTCGCTGCGGTTGCGGATCATCCGGAGATAACCGTGCTGGTAATGACGCCACTCGCTGAAGAAATTTTTCGCGGGAGCGATAGCCAGCGAGCCCAGAAAAATCAGGCTCACGACGCCGAACGCGCGCACGCTGTCCCCGAATAACTTTTGCCACAGCGACGTAAGTTTTTCTTTCATGAGCGCCGCATCCTTATGAGCACCTCGATCGACATCCTTATAAACGTGTGCATCAACCCTGCCACGGCCAAATAAACTCCCAGCCCGGCCCGCGGAAAAATGTTCCGATCGCGGTCAGCACTACCAGTTCAAATAAGAACCAGGTCATCACCCAGTACGACAACGGCCTTCGCGCCAGATACTGACGAAACGCCGAAGGCGACTGCGGAGAACTTCGCGCCGCCACCAGCATCACTCCGGCCATGATCAGCGTCGGCACCAGCGCCGCATAAACCTTGAACAGAAGCAGGAACAAAGACAGCCCGATCGCGACAGCATAAAAAATGGCCAATCTCTTGGCGCGGTCCTTCAAAAACAATCCGTCCGCTTCGATATTGACTTTGAAGTAGGGAATCACGATGAGCGCCATCACCACCAGTCCCGGAACCAGCACGCCCGCGACGACCGGCGGAAAATAGTGCAGCATCTCCTGCAGTCCGAGGAAGTACCACGGCGCCTTCGCGGGATTGGGCGTGTGCGAGGGATCGGCGAGGCCTTCGAGCGGGGCGTTGAACACCAGCGCGATCCACACCAGAACGACGGCCAGCGTCATGATCGCAACGGCCGAGCGGAACAGGACCTCCGGAAACGTCTGGATCTGATCTTCGGTCTCGGCCTTCACCTGCGCCGAAGTGCGGCGCGTGATGAAGACGATGCGGCGCGGAGATTTTTTCGCGTTGGAGTCCACGCCGGCGGTGAAGTCTTTGGAGTCGGCCATGACTATTTCCCTTCCTTCGCGGACGCGGCGTCGGCATTTGCATTCGCCCGCACCGTCGCCGGCTCGCTGCCATGCGAGTAGAGGCCGCCATCTTTGCGGATCCGCCAGAAATGGATGGCCACAAAGAACATCGCCGCCAGCGGAAGAATCATGCAGTGCAGCACGTAGAAGCGCAGCAGCGCGTTGGCGTTGACGGCGTTGCCGCCGAGCAGCAGGAAGTGAATTTTCTCGCCCATCACCGGGACGGCCGACGCGATGTTCGAGCCAACCGTGATCGCCCAGTAAGCCAGTTGATCCCAGGGCAGTAAATATCCGGTGTAGCTGAGCAGCAGAGTGACCAGAAGAAGGATGACGCCGATCACCCAGTTGAACTCGCGCGGCGCGCGATAAGCCCCGCGGTAAAACACTTTGAACATGTGCGCGAACACCAGAAACACCATGGCGTGCGCCGACCAGCGATGCAGGTTGCGCAAAAATAATCCGGACGAAACTACGAACTGCAGGTCTTTCGTGTCGGCATAGGCCTGCGGCGCCGACGGGTGATAGTAGAACATCAGCGGAATGCCGGTCGCCACCAGGATTAGAAAAGTCCCCAGCGTCAGCGTGCCCAGGTACCAGGTCGCGCTGAAACTCAGCATGCGGGTCCGCACCTTGGTTGAGAACAGGTGCAGAAACACATTCTGCTGAATGGCCAGCGCGCGCTTCAGCGTGCTCGACCCGGTGCCGCTGCGAAAAATCGAGCGCCACACCCGGCTGCCCCGCAAGTTGTCGAAATGTTGGTCTATTGTCTTTGCCATGCTGGTTCTCTCTAACTCAGACTCTCACGAAGGAATCCCGCGCTAGCGGCGGCACGTCGGTCGAGCGATCGACCAGCAGATCGCCATCGTCGTTCAGCCAGATGCGCTTCCACGGCAGCGGCTTGGGCGCCGGGCCCTCAATCTTCTTGCCGTCCTCATTGAACTTGCTGCCGTGGCAGGGACACGCAATCATGTTCAGCTCGGGCTTCCACGCGGTCATGCAGCCGAGATGCGTGCAGACTGCGCTCAGCGAAAAATAGCCCTCGTCCGAATGAATGATGTAAATTCCAGAATTCACGTCGATGGTGACGCTGCCCAGCGGATAGCGGTCCGGCTTCCCGGCATTCACCACCGGCGACGGCTCGAAAAGCACATTGGGCTCGAGATACTGATACGCGAACGCCGCTGTGCCCGCGGCGGCGATGCCTAGAGAACCCAGTCCGAGTTTCGCAAAAAATTGCCGGCGGCTCACGTCGCCATTGTTTTTAATTTCGTCTGCCATCTTTTCCTCTGACAAGGCTGCCTCGCGCCTACTTCTGCAATCCCGCGCCGATCGACGCCACTGAAATCAGGCCGGTCGGCTCGGCGGGAAGCAGGTTGTACGACTCCATCGTGATCGTGCCCACCGGACAGCGCATGGCGCACAGACCGCAGCGGATGCATCGGGTTTCGTCCTTCAACATGGCGGCTCCGGTGACTACGCCCAGTTCGTCGGCCGCGACCTCGTCGAACTCCACGCCAAACAATTCCTGGTTGTCGCGGATGTGCTGCACGGTTTCCGGCTCGAACGCGATGCGGTCGAGCGAAACCAGCTCCAGGCATTTCTCCGGACAAACATCCACGCAGCCGCCGCACAGGATGCACATGCTGCCGTCTTCGGGCACGCCTTCAAAAACCGTATTGACCCAGCAGTGCAGGCAGCGCTGCGCCTCAGCCATCGCGGCGGGCGCGTCGTATCCGATTTCGACCTCGGTCACTCCGGTGCGGCGTTCTAGCGGCAGCATGGGCACGGGCTGGCGGTCAATGTCGAGATAGTCGAGCGGCATCGAATGCCGCTTGAGTACTTCGACTTCGATGATCGGCTCGGGATGTTTCCCGCCGCGCAGGAATTCGTCGATGCCCACCGCGGCGCGCTTGCCGTCGGCGACGCTATCAATAATGAGGCGCGGACCGAATACGCAATCACCGCCAGCGAAGATGCCCGCGGCCGAGGTCATCAGCGTCTGCGGATTAACCGCGATTAACCCGCGCGGCGAAAGTTCAACTTTGTCCTCGGGCGTAAAGAAGTCGAGCCGCGGCGCCTGCCCGATTGCCATGATGATGGTGTCGCACTCAATCTGCGTTTCGCTGTTCTCGTAAAACGCGGGATTGAAGCGCTTGTTCTGGTCGAACACCCACTTGGTCTTGAGAGTTTCAAGCGCCGTGACCTTGCCATCTTTGCCAATGATGCGCTTGGGACCGAGCCCGGGATGCATGATGATGCCTTCTTCTTCGGCTTCGACAATTTCTTCCAGGGCGGCGGGCATCTCCTCGCGGCGTTCCAGGCAGACCAGGTTCACCTCGCGTGCGCCCATGCGCAGCGCGGAAAGCGAGATGTCCACCATTTCCTTTGTAGCCACCGCGGACACGTTTTCGTCGGAGGGCTCAAGATCTTCCACACCCGGGGCATGCTGCTTTACCACTTCGCGGGCGGCCGAGCGGGCCACGTCCATGGCGACGTTGCCGCCGCCGATCACAATTACCTTCTTGCCAATCGTAAATTTGTAGCCGAGATTCACGTTGAGCAGAAAGTCAATGCCTTTGTAAACGCCGTCGAGGTCGACACCGGGAATGCTGAGATCACGGCTGCGATGGGCGCCGACAGCAACCAGCACGGCGTTGAATTCACGCTTCAGATCGGAAATGCTGAAGTCCCGTCCCGCGGCGTGATTCAATTTCAGAGTAATGTCGCCGGTCTCAAGAATTTCGCGGACCTGCGCCTCCACCACGTCGCGCGGCAAGCGGTATTCCGGAATCCCCAGGTACAGCATTCCGCCGGCAACCGGAGCGGCTTCAAAGATCGTGACCGCATAGCCCATCAGGGCGAGGTCATGCGCCGCGGAGAGTCCCACCGGGCCTCCGCCGACTACGGCAACTTTGTAGGAAAGTTTCTTCTGAACACGGCCTTCGTTCACGTTGATGGGGCGCTTCGACTCCGGCCCGTACTGCTCGGTCAGAAAGCGCTTCAAAGCGCGAATGGAAATGGGCCGGTCGATTTCGCCGCGGCGGCACGCCGTCTCGCACGGATGCGCGCACACTCGGCCGCAAATGCTGGCCAGAGGATTGGGTTCACGCGCCAGCCGGTAGGCCTCTTCGAATCGGCCCTCGGCAATCAGGCCAACATAACGCCCGGCATTGGTGTGGGCCGGGCAGGCCATCATGCAGGGAAAGTTTGTGTGCAGCCAATCCCCATCGACCTTCTTGTTCTTGAATCGTTTCAGCATTCGCGATCTTTCAAGCTCTGCACAGCGGCTGAAAACTAGTTCTGGTTTGAGGTGAGAAGTCAGACCGGGGAGCGGTGCCCCAAGCGGACCGCCCCCCTGTCACCTCGACGGACCTGCTCTTACTTTGTCAGGGTGAAATCCGCCTTGCCCCCGCCCGCCACGGTCACGGGCTTGGACTGATTCTTGGCGCCCTCGTGCCAGACCACCAGCGTGTAGCTGCCGTCGGGCACGTCTTTGATTTTGTAAGAGCCGCTGTCGTCAGTCTCGGCAAAGTAAGGAGTGGGGCTGACGACGATATAGCCTGCCATGTCCGGATGAACATTGCAGAACAGCGGCACGACTCCGGCTTTATCGAAGGTGAAGGGACGCTTCTCGCCCTTTGGCCAGGTTCCCAGATTGTGTCCCGCTTTCTTGTCGCCGCCGACCGCTGTCCAGAAGACGTTGTGCGCTACATTGTCGCTATTGAGGAACTCAACCGTTGTGCCCTGCTGTATCGTGACGATGTGCGGCACGAACAGCAATCCTTTTTGATCGATCACCGGTTGTTCTTTGGGAGCGGGGAACGTTTTGCCAGCGATGGCGTCGACGTAGACTACCGAGTGCCCCTTCATGCCGGTAACTTTGCCCTCGATGTCGGCCGCCCAGGCCGCGCTGCACAACCCGGCCATCAGTACCACCAGTAAGACTTTGCGTTTCATTGCCATTGTTCTCCTTTTAGAGTTGTTGATCGTGCTCAACCGCGCATCAGAAAATGATTTTTGCGTCCAGGTAAACCGTGTTGTTGGCGCTGGCATTGCGACCCGAGCCATCATAGTTGTATTGGGCGCCATTGAAGCGCGTGTAGGCGGTGTACTGCGCCGCCAGCAGCAGATTCTGCCACGGCCAATACGTAAAGTTCGCAATATACCCAGCGCCCCTCGGGTCACCATTGAAATTGCCGGTCACGGGTACATTTGGCGGAAACAGCACAACGTCGGAAGTCCCGGTCGTATTGAACCAACCAATCGTGCCCGTATATTTGTTCCCGAAATGATATTCCGCATTGGCAAGGACAGTATTCAGATGATGCGAGCCCATAGCAGCCAATGGCGGAATCGCATTGACGCTAGCTAACAGATCGTTATTTTCGTGGATATAAGTGGCCCGGAAAGAAAGCACGTCCTTCCGGAACAATGTCTGATCGATCTGGGTGTCCACGCCCCAGTCCGTATACGAATCCTGGAAGGGCAGGCTGGAGCCGTCGGGGTTGGTGATGGCGTTTGGAGTCGATCGCAGGTGCATCCCGTAGGTGCCAATCTCATACTGCGTCTTCGCCGTCAACTGCTGCCAGGCCAGACGCCAGTACGGGGCGACGCCGCGGATGTTGATTCCGGCGCCGGCTCCCGTGTTCGGCTGCGGACTCCCCACGTGGTCCGAGCGATAGAGCGCGGCGTCGAAGTACAGGTGGTCGTTCCACATGAAGTAACCGCCAACTCCTCCGACATCCTGGGCCAAGCCACCGTTGATGATCGCGGAAGCGTTCGGTGTGGGCGCGAAATCGCTGGCGACCCACGGATAACCCCACGCCGGTGTGCTGTTCCAAAGGTCCTCTACCGTCGGATTGTTGTTCAAGTCCAAGCCCCACACAAATTCCTTGCCCCCAAGTTTCGTGGAGTTCGCGTAGCGGATATCTGTATTGTCCATGCTGAAATGGTCGGCTTGCGTGTCGTATGTGACCTGAAGAAAACTGCCGACGTGACTCGTCCACGCGCCCGAGAGGAACAGCGAGATATCCTGGGGAAACTCCACGCTTCCATTCTGACTGTTCGGGATCGGAGACTTGGTCGAAGTGAAAGAAGTGTCCAGCATCACCGATAGGGGCAGCGAACCAAGAAGTTCCAGCGCAGCGTTCCTTTTGCTTCCGTCCGACTTAATGACCTTGGTCTCATCCGCTTTATCCACGTAGCCGAGCAGCTTGAAGCGCCGTCCGGCAGGATTGAGTTCGGGAGGCGCATAGTGGCAACCGCTACAGGGCAAACCGGTCTGCCGGGCATAGCTTGGAACGGCCTGAATCTTCGGCGGATTCACCGCGGTAAACAACAGCAAAACTATGACAGGAACTACCACAAGGATGAGAGCCGCCGCTTTTTTCATCTGGATCTCCTCATTTATCAATTGCTTCGCTTTCGATCAACTGCTTCTCTTCTATGCGCAGAATGCCCCGAGTCCGGCACTGTTTGCGCCCGTCCAGCCGGCGTCCGGTTGCATCGCACCTAAGTCGAGAGGATTGTCTGCCTCTAGTCCTGCTGCAAAGATGGGCCCGATACTAGCGAGGGTCGGTGCGAGTTCGCCGGATCGTAAATCACACTTGAATGTGATTTCAATCACAAATCCGGAGACACCAGCATCGTTTGTCTTGTGAATGCAAAGGTCCCACGAAAGTAACAGAATCCCATCGAAGAAAGGTAAGCAAAGACCTTCACGTCGTGCTGTTCAAAATTGCACACACGAGAGGGGGCGGAAGGTGATGGACGTCACAATCGATCGCAAAAACGCCGGTGATTTCTGTCACAGGGCCGCGTGACTTCCGCCCTAGGTGCACTTTGGCGGGCGTGTGATCCTACCCTTGCGAGCGAGTTCTCAGGACGCAGGACGAGCGCGATCCAACTTGGGAAACTGCTTTCGGGAAGTGGCCAGTTGGTCGACGGGCTACCCTTGCTCCGTGATATCGTGCAAGCAAACTTTCCTCAGGAGGAAGTTAACAATGAAGAACGTTTCTCTTCGAATGGGCCTGGTGACTCTGCTGGCATTCGGCCTGATGGCCGTCTGCTCTTCTTCGGCAGTCGCGCAGGACGCAGCCGCAACCTACAAAGCAAAATGCGCCATGTGCCACGGCCCCGACGGCAAGGGCGGAAAGATGGGAACCCGCGACTTCGCATCCCCGGAAGTGAAGGCCGAGACAGATGCGCAGCTCACGGACATTATCACCAAGGGCAAAGGCAAGATGCCGCCCTACACCGGCAAACTGTCGGACGCGGACATCAAGGGCCTGGTCGCTTATATCCGCACTTTGGCCAAGTAACACAACGGGCGGCACCAACCAGCCGCTTGAAAAATCGTTCGAGTCTGTAAAGATTGGCGGGTGGGAGCATGTCCACGCGAACAACACGGAATATTTTTGCGCCTGGAGTTGTCCTCGCCCTTCTCTTCACCGCCGGGACTCTGCTCGCGGCCGGCAAGCCGCCAGCCGGTAAGCAGCCTCCGAAACCAGCCGCGGAAGAATGCCTCGCCTGCCATAGCGACGCCTCGCTGACGCACGACGTCAACGGCAAGCCAGTCAGCTTGCATGTCGATCCCCAGGCTTTCAAAGATTCCATCCACGGCAGCATGTTTACCTGCGTGGACTGCCACACCGACGTAAAGAGTTCCGCGCACGAAACTCCTCCGCTCAAAATCACCTGTGCGACCTGCCATGCCGATGAGCAGGCCGCCTACGACCGCAGCTTCCACGGCAAGGCCGTCCAGGGAGGCAACAGCAAGGCCGCCACTTGCGTCGACTGCCACGGCAGCCCGCATGAGTTGCTGCCCGCCAGTGATCCGAAATCGAAAGTGCACCACACCAACATCCCCGCTACCTGCGGCGTCTGCCACAGTCAGAAATTTGTGATGCAGGATGGCGGCCAGAGCGCACAGATGGTTGCCTCTTATGCGCTGAGCGTACACGGACATGCCGTCGCTGCCGGCTCGGAGAAGGCCGCGGTTTGCACCGACTGCCACGGCACGCACGAGATTCTCGACGCCAAAGACGCGAAGTCTCCCATCTTCAAGTTCAATGTGCCGGCAACATGCGGTCAGTGCCACGACGCGATCTCGAAAGAATTCCAGCAAAGCGTCCACGGACAAGCCGTTGCCAAGGGGAACTGGCAGGCGCCGGTGTGCACCGACTGCCACGGCATCCATTCGATCAAAGCGCACAGCGATCCCAACTCCCCGGTCTCCGCGCAAAACGTGGGACCGGCGACTTGCGCGCGCTGTCACGAAGGCATGCGGCTCTCGCAAGAGTTTGGCGTGCAAGGCCGGCGCGAGACCACGTATCTGGCCAGCTACCACGGGCTGGCGGCGAGCGGAGGCTCGCAAGTGGTGGCGAACTGCGCCAGTTGCCACGGTACTCATAGCATTCTTCCGTCCAGCGATCCGCGGTCGATGATCAACGCGGCCAATCTCGCTCGGACCTGCGGGCAGTGCCATCCCGGCGTCACGGAAAAGTTTGCGGCTTCCAAGGTCCACGTGGATGCGCCGCTCTCGGCCGACGTAGGCAGCAAGGCGGTGCGCTGGATTCGCCGCTTTTACCTGAGCATGATCTTCGCGGTGATCGGCGGCATGCTGCTGCATAATCTGATCATCTGGCGGGCCAAAGTGATTGCCCGGCGCAAACAGCAGCACGATTTCGTGATGCGCATGCCGCTGCGCTTCCGCCTGCAGCACGCCACTCTGCTCACCAGTTTCATCGTGTTGGTGCTGACCGGCTTTGCGCTGAAATTTCCCGACTCCTGGTTTGCCTCGATGCTTTCCCTGGGCGAGCACCGGCGTCACCTGCTGCATCGCATTGCGGCGGTTGTTTTGATCGGAGTGAGCTTCTACCACATCTTCGACATCGCCTTCAGCCGCGAAGGACGAAAACTGGTCCGCGATCTGTTCCCCACGCTGGACGATGCCCGAGGCGCGTGGCAGAATGTCAGCTACTATCTCGGTCTGACTTCGCGCAAGCCTGAGTTTGCCCGCTTCAATTACGCGGAGAAGGCCGAATACTGGGCTCTGGTCTGGGGCATGATCGTCATGGCGGTCACCGGAGTCATGCTCTGGGCAAAGGTCCTGGTGGGGAATCATATGCCGCGCTGGTGGCTGGACATCGCGACCGCCATTCACTTCTACGAAGCCGTGCTCGCGACCCTGGCGATCATCGTGTGGCACTTCTACCAGGTGTTCTTCGACCCGGATGTGTACCCAATGAACTGGGCCTGGTGGGACGGAAAAATGACCCTGCACCATTACCGCGATGAGCATGGACTCGACCCCGTTTTGATTGAGAGCCAGTCCGGGGAATCGTCTGTGGTGCCGGCCGGCGGGCCCGGCAGGGTGGACGTCGCGATCCAGCCAGAAGATGCACCCGAAGTCACAGAGACTAACCATGGACACTGACAAGACTCCGAAGACTCCGCCGCTTCCGCAGGAGCCCTGGCACCGCTCGCGCATGCTGCTGCGCAACCCCATCAGCCTGGCCGGAGTTGCCCTCGCAATCGTCAGCCTGGCCAACATTTTCCTTTTCGTCATCATCGACGAAATTGCGACCAAGGCCAGCCCCTACATCGGCATTCTGGCCTACATGGTGTCGCCCGCCTTCCTGGTTTTCGGGTTGCTCCTGATGTTGGTGGGCGTGCTGCTGGAACGGCGAAAGAAGGTGGCGCCGACCGCCTTCTATCCCCGCATCGATCTCAACGATCCAACCCAGCGCAGCGCGGTGATTTCGTTCGGGACCTTTCTGGTGATTTTCGTCATGGTGAGCACGGCGGGCAGCTACAAGGCCTACGAGTTCACCGAGTCGGTAGGATTCTGCGGTCAGTTGTGCCACACCGTGATGAGCCCGGAATACACCGCGTATCAGCTGTCTCCGCATGCCCGGGTAGCCTGTGCGGAGTGCCACGTGGGCACGGGCGCAACCTGGTTTGTGAAATCCAAGCTCTCCGGCAGTCGCCAGGTTTTTGCCGCGATATTCAATACGTTCCCGCGGCCTATTCCCACGCCGGTGCACAATTTGCGTCCCGCCCAGGAAACTTGCGAGCAGTGTCACTGGCCGAAAAAATTCTACGGCGGGCAGCTCAAGGTCTTCACGCACTATGCGAACGATGACAAAAACACTATGCGCCAGATCCGCATGATCATCAAGACCGGCGGCGGAGATCCCGCCACGGGCGCGCCCGAAGGCATTCACTGGCACATGAACATCGCCAACAAAATCGACTATGTGGCGGCCGACGACAAGCGCCAGATTGTCCCCTACGTCCACGTCGAAGACCTGCAGGGCCGCGTCACCGAGTATTACGCCAAAGACTCGACCCTCAGCAAAGATCAGATTGCGAAGGCCCCGCGCCATCACATGGATTGCGTCGACTGCCACAACCGACCCACCCACATCTACGTTCCCCCCGACCAGTCCGTCGATCAGTCACTGCTGGCGCGCCGGCTTGACGTTTCGCTGCCGTTCATCAAACAGCAAGCGGTCACGGTCCTTACGGGCACCTACGCCACCACCGATGAAGCCATGCACGGCATCGCCAGCGGCCTGCAGGGTTTCTACGGGAGCAAGTATCCCGACGTAGCCAAGGCCAAGGCGCTCGAGATCCGCAACGCGGTCACCGAGGTGCAGGAGATCTTCAAACGCACCACCTTCCCCGAAATGAAGCTGAACTGGCAGACTCACCCCAACAACCTGGGCCACTATTACTACAACGGCTGCTTCCGCTGTCACGACGGCCAGCACGTCAGCGCCGACGGCCGGACCATCAGCAAAGATTGCAACCAGTGCCACACGCTGCTGTCCGAGAGTGAAGGAGCAAGCAGCGTGGCCGCCACAGCTTTGCCCGCCTTCAAGCATCCGGTCGATTTAGGAGATCTAACCCAGGTCAGCTGCGCGGATTGTCATACCGGAGGAGTCGGCCCGTAAATTTGATTGGCACCCCTAACCGCCGGGTGCCCCATTTCTCGCGCACTTTGCGAGAAGTGGGGGCTTTTGATTTCGACTCAACTCGGACTCAGCCCCGGCCCATCCCAACTCGGCTCTACTCCGAGTTCGGGAAAATGTGATTCCAATCACACCCGTGTGTGAACCCACGTCCCGACAGACACCGCCCCATTCCTGCATCCTGAAAACGTGGTAGTGGTCACGCGCGTGGCCGCGATCGATCTGCCTGAAATGAGGGATGTCAATGAAGCGCAAATTCAAGACCATGGACGCCAACGAAGCCGTCGCCAATGTCGCTTACCGGGCCAGCGAGGTGATCGCGATTTACCCGATCACCCCTTCGTCGCCCATGGGCGAGTGGGCGGACCAGTGGTCGTCGGAGAACGTGCCCAACGCCTGGGGCAGCGTGCCCCATGTAGTCGAGATGCAGAGTGAAGGCGGCGCCGCCGGCGCGGTGCACGGCGCCCTGCAGACCGGATCGCTCTCCACCACGTTCACCGCGTCCCAGGGATTGCTGCTGATGATCCCCAACATGAACAAGATTGCCGGCGAGCTGACCCCGTGCGCCTTTCACGTGACGGCCCGCACCCTGGCCACGCATGCGCTCTCGATTTTTGGCGACCACTCCGACGTAATGTTCTGCCGCGCCACGGGATGGGCCATGCTCTGCTCCAACTCGGTGCAGGAGGCGATGGACCTGGCGCTGATCGCGCATGCCGCGTCGCTCGAGACCCGCATTCCCTTCCTGCATTTCTTCGACGGATTCCGCACCTCGCACGAAGTCAACAAGATCGAAATGCTCAACGAAGACGACATGCGGGCTATGCTCAACATCGACCGCATCATCGAGCACCGCCAGCGCGCGCTGTCGCCCGATCATCCGGTGCTGCGCGGCACGGCGCAGAATCCCGACGTGTTTTTCCAGATTCGTGAAAGCGCCAACGCCTACTACGATGCGGCCCCGGCCAAGGTGCAGGCCACGATGAATAAGTTCGCCGAGATCGTCGGCCGCTCCTATCACCTGTTCGACTACGTCGGCGCTCCCGACGCCGAGCGCGTCATCGTGATGATGGGCTCCGGCGCCGAGGCCGCACACGAGACCGTCGAATACCTGACTGCCCGCGGAGAAAAAATCGGCCTATTGAAAGTCCGCTTGTACCGTCCCTTCTGCGTGAAGTCGTTCATGGAAGCCCTGCCCGCCAGCGTTCGGCAGATTTCGGTTCTCGATCGCACGAAGGAATCCGGCGCGATCGGCGAACCGCTTTACCTCGACGTGGTGAACGCCCTTCACGAGGGCCTGAAGCTGGGTCACGGAAAGCTGAAGACCGCGCCCGGCGTGGTGGGCGGCCGCTACGGCTTGTCCTCCAAGGAATTCACCCCCGCAATGGTCAAGGCCGTCTACGATAATCTGAAGCAGGACAACCTGAAGCAAGCCAATCCAAAAGATCACTTCACGATTGGCATTCAGGACGACGTCAACCACACCAGCCTCGACTACGATGCCGCGTTCTCCACCGAACCCGACAGCGTCGTGCGCGCATTGTTCTACGGTCTCGGCGCGGACGGCACGGTCGGCGCCAATAAGAATTCCATCAATATCATCGGCGAGAACACCGACAACTACGGTCAGGGATATTTCGTTTACGACTCGAAAAAGTCTGGCGCCATGACGGTCTCACACTTGCGCTTCGGACCGCAGCCCATCCATTCCAGCTATCTGGTATCCAAAGCGAACTTCATCGCCTGCCACCAGTGGATTTTCCTCGAGCGCTACGACATGCTCAGCGCACTGGTCGAGGGTGGCGTATTCCTGGTCAACAGTCCGTTCGGAAAAGACGAAGTCTGGGACCACCTGCCCCGCGAAGTGCAGTCGCAACTCATCACCAAGAAAGCCAAGCTCTACGCCATCGACGCCTATCAGGTCGCGCAGGACGCCGGCATGGGCTCGCGCACCAACACCATCATGCAGGTCTGCTTCTTCGCGATTTCGAAGGTTCTGCCCCGCGACGAAGCTATCGAAGCTATCCGCGAATCGATTCGCCATACCTACGGCAAGAAGGGCGAAGATGTCGTGCGGAAAAACATGCAGGCGGTCGACGCGACCTTGGCTCACCTGTTCGAGATCAATATCCCCGAGAAGGTCAGCAGCAAGACGGAAATCCCAGCCGCGTTCCCCGGAGCGCCGAAATTCGAACACGACGTTCTGGGCACAATCTATGCCGGCCGCGGCGATGAGCTTCCCGTCAGCGCTTTCTCCTGCGATGGCACGTTCCCCACGGGTACAGCGAAATGGGAGAAACGCAACCTGGCTCTCGAAATTCCCGCCTGGGACTCGAAGATCTGCATCCAATGCGGCAAGTGCGCGATGGTCTGCCCCCATGCCGTAATCCGCATCAAGGTCTACGACAGCCAGGAACTCGAAGACGCGCCGGCAACTTTTAAGTCATGCGAGACTCGCGACAAGGAGTGGGCCGGCCTGAAGTATACGATCCAGGTCGCTCCCGAAGATTGCACTGGGTGCGGCGTCTGCGTCGATGTCTGCCCCGTGAAGAACAAGAGTGAAGTCCGGTTGAAAGCCATCAACATGGTCCCACAGCCTCCGCTGCGCGCGCCGGAGAGCGAGAACTGGAACTTTTTCCTGAAGATTCCGGAACTCGATCGCAGAAAGATCAAGGTCGGGACCATCCGCCAGCAGCAAGTGCAGGAACCGCTGTTCGAGTTCTCTGGCGCATGTTCGGGATGTGGCGAAACTCCGTACCTGAAGCTGCTTTCGCAGCTATTCGGAGATCGCGCAGTCGTGGCCAACGCCACCGGTTGCTCGTCCATCTATGGCGGCAACCTGCCGACTACGCCGTGGGCGAAGAACGCCGAGGGCCGCGGGCCCGCGTGGTCCAATTCCCTGTTCGAGGACAACGCTGAATTCGGACTCGGCTTCCGCGTCTCCATCGACAAGCAAACGGAATTTGCGCATGAGCTGCTGCGTCGAGTAGCGGGCAATGTTGGCGAAGATCTCGTCACGGCCATCCTCAACGCCAAGCAGAAAGACGAATCCGACATCTACGAACAGCGCCAGCGCGTCGACATCCTGAAAGAGCGGCTGGTGAAGGTCCACTCGGCCGACGCGCAACAACTTCTGTCTGTCGTTGACATGCTGGTGAAGAAGAGCGTGTGGATCGTGGGCGGCGACGGCTGGGCCTATGACATCGGCTACGGCGGCCTCGACCACGTTCTCGCCAGCGGGCGCAACGTCAACGTCCTCGTCCTCGACACCGAAGTTTACTCGAACACGGGCGGGCAGGCGTCGAAGTCCACCCCGCGCGGCGCGGTCGCGAAGTTTGCAGCGGGCGGCAAGCCCGGTCCGAAGAAAGATCTTGGACTCATGGCCATGACCTACGGCAGCGTCTACGTCGCCAGTGTGGCCATGGGCGCGAAAGATGAGCACACCCTGAAGGCGTTTCTGGAAGCGGAAGCCTACGACGGGCCGAGCATCATCATCGCTTATTCGCACTGCATCGCCCATGGCATCGACATGACTACGGCGATGACCGATCAGAAAGTCGCAGTTGAATCGGGCCAGTGGCTGCTCTATCGCTACAATCCCGAGCGCGCCGCGGCCGGCGAAAACCCGCTGGCCTTGGATTCGCGCGCTCCTTCGCGCAAAGTGCAGGAGTATCTGCTGCAGCAGACGCGCTTCAAAATGCTCACCAAGAGCAAGCCTGAAGACGCCGAACGCCTGTGGAAGCTGGCGCAGCAGGACGTGGAACGTCGCTATCGCATGTACGAGTACATGGCCAGCCGTAAGACCGAACCGACCGCCGCCGCCAGTGGTGGCACGGAGAAAGATGTTGCGGAGAAAACGGCGCCAGCCGCCGCGAAGCCGGTGCCGACAGGAGCTGCGCACTAACCGGCGCCACTAAAGAACAAGAACGAGGAGAAAATGACGATTGATCTGAACACGACCTATCTTGGCCTGAAGCTGCGCTCCCCACTCGTGGTCTCGGCCTCGCCGCTGTCGCGCGACGTGGACGGAATCTGCCGACTGGAAGACGCCGGCGCGTCCGCCGTGGTGCTCTACTCGCTGTTTGAGGAGCAGTTGCGGCAGGAGGAAGCAGACCTTAGTTATCACCTCGCCGCCGGCACAGAAAGTTTTGCCGAATCGCTTACCTATTTTCCGCAAGCCAGTGAGTTTCACACCGGGCCCGAGGGATATCTAGATCACATTCGTAAGGCCAAGGCCTCGGTGCACATTCCTATCATCGCTAGCCTCAACGGCTCGACCCTGGGCGGATGGACGAAGTTTGCCGGCGAGATCGAACGGGCGGGCGCGGACGCCATCGAATGCAACGTCTACTACATCCCCACCGATCCCAAGCTGACCGCGGAGGATATTGAAAAAACGTATTTCGACATTCTGCGCGCTGTGAAATCGAGCGTCACCATTCCGGTCGCGGTGAAGCTGAGCCCGTTCTTCAGCAACATGGCGAACATGGCCCATCGCCTGGATGCGGCCGGGGCCGACGCGTTGGTGCTCTTCAATCGCTTCTACCAGCCCGATATCGATCTGGGAGAACTGGAAATTCGTCCGAACGTTCTTTTGAGCACGCCGCAAGCGTTGCGCCTGCCGCTCACCTGGATCGGAATTCTGTTCGGACGCGTGAAGGCCAGCCTGGCGGCCTCCGGCGGGGTGCACGGTGCCGAAGACGTAGTCAAACTGCTCATGGTCGGAGCCAACGTCACCATGATGTGCTCGTCGCTCATGCGTCACGGCATCAACCATCTGCGCCACGTGGAGCGCGAACTGCTCTCGTGGATGGAAGAGCACGAGTACGAATCCGTGGCCCAGATGCAGGGCAGTATGAGCCAGATCAAGTGCCCCGACCCGCGCGCGTTCGAGCGCGCGCAATACATGCGCGCCGTCAAAGGCATGCAACACATCCACATGGCCGGATGGCGCTGATGACGCCGAAACTGGAAGCAATGACACAGGGAACCTGGGTGCCCCATTTCTCGCGCGTTTCTTGGCGCGAGAAGTGGGGATTTGCAACCGCGCCAGGAGGAGGCCGAGGTATCTGGACCGGACTCGGCGGCCCTCTTCTAAGTCTGGCGCCAGGACGACCCGTAACCTATTGACAACGCTCGGTTTAATACATCATTGTACGTACATTATTGTAAGAAAAGTGTTCCTGCAGGAACACTGTGGAAAACTCTCGGATCTCCTTTCAATCGGCCAACTTGCCCCTGTTTTCGGCCTACGGGACGATCACGGCCGCGCCATCCACGGCGTCATTCTTCACCGCAGTCAACGCCTCATTCGCCTGATCCAGAGGAAACACCGTCACCTTCGGCTGCAGGTCAATCTGCGCAGCCAGCGCCAGAAAATCGCGGGCGTCGGCGCGGGTCATGTTGGCCACGCTGCGCAACTGACGCTCGCCCCAGAGCAGGCGGTCGTAATCGAACTCGGGAATGCGATCGAGATGAATGGCATTGATCGCGACCACGCCGCCCTTGCGCAGGCTGGCCAGCGCGGCGATCACCACGTCCCCACTGGGAGCGAAGGTGATGGCGCGGTCCAGTTCCAAGGGCGGCTTCTCGGTTTCAGTTCCCACCCACGTCGCGCCCAGTGACCCTGCCAGATCGCGGTGAGATTTTCCGCGAGTGGAGACGTACACGTCGCATTTCCACGCGCGCAGAACGCCGATGGCCAGATGCGCGGAAGCACCGAAGCCGAACAGGCCGACGCGTTCGCCGAGCTCGACGCCGGCAACACGCAGGCTGCGGAAGCCAATGATTCCCGCGCAGAGCAGCGGGGCGGCGTGCAGGTCGTCGAGCGCCGCGGGCAGCGGGAAGACAAAGTCGGCGCGGGCGAGGGCATACTCCGCGTAGCCGCCAGGGACGGAATAGCCAGTGAAGGTGGGCGAGTCGCACAGATTCTCCATGCTTCGTTTGCAGTAAGGGCAGGTGCCATCGGTCCCGCCGAGCCACGACACGCCGACGCGCGCGCCCAGAGGAATTTCTTTCGTGTCGCCGCCGACGACTTCGCCAACGATTTGATGGCCGGGCGTGATGCTGGGCTGCTGGGGAGGCAGTTCGCCTTCGACGATATGCAGATCGGTACGGCAAACGCCGCATGCGCGCACGCGCAGAAGAACGTGTCCAGGTTTGGGTTGCGGAGTGGCGACGTCGGTGATTCGCAGCGGGCGTTGCGAAACCGGTTGCGGCGAGATAAGGACTGCGGCTTTCATGATCGACCAACGTACGTGGCAATCGGCGGGCTGCGCCCAGCGGACAGCCGAGGGCGGCTGCGCCCACATATGCAGTGTGTTTCTACGGCATTATGTTCCTACAGCACCGACGACGATGGCAACTGCTCCAGGTCGAACGGGTGGCGCTACTTGCTCGCTTCGATCGAACCGGGCTCCCAGTTCTTGGATCGTGCGACAGCCTCGTTCCAACGGTTGCGCAACATGCGCGCCTGAGACGAGGGCATTTGCGGATTGAAGCGGCGATCCTTGGTCGCGGCGGAGACATCGAGATCGGACTTCCAGAAGCCGACCGCCAAACCCGCCAGGTAGGCTGCCCCTAGCGCGGTTGTTTCCGTCACCGCCGGGCGAACCACGGGAACTCCGAGAATGTCGGACTGAAATTGCATGAGGCTGTTGTTGGCAGCGGCTCCGCCATCGACTCGCAGTTCCTGCACGGAGTCGCCGGAATCAAGACGCATGGCGTCGAGCAGGTCGGCGACCTGGTAGGCAATGCTCTCAAGAGCCGCGCGGGCGAGGTGACCGGCGGTGGTGCCGCGGGTGAGGCCGAACACGGAGCCGCGCGCGTAGGAATCCCAGTGCGGCGCGCCCAAGCCGACGAAGGCGGGAACGAAATAGACGCCGCCGTTATCGGACACGGAGTTTGCCAGGACTTCGACGTCTTCTGATTTGCGAATCAAACCCAGGCCGTCGCGCAGCCACTGGACGACCGCACCACCGACGAAGACGCTGCCCTCGAGGGCGTACTCGGTTGCGTCTCCTATTTTCCAGGCGACCGTCGTAACCAACCGATTGGAGGACGGCACCGCACGGCGGCCCGTATTCTGCAACATGAAGCATCCGGTGCCGTAAGTGTTCTTGGTGAGACCGGGGCGTACGCAGCGCTGACCGAACAGGGCCGCTTGCTGATCGCCGGCAATGCCGGCGAGAGGAATCTTTTCCAATCCTTGGACCGCGCTCACTTCGCCGTAGACTTCGCTGGAAGAGCGGACCGCAGGCATCATCGATAGAGGAACGCGAAACAGATCGAGAAGATCGTGGTCCCAGGCGCCGGTGTGAATGTTGAAAAGCATGGTGCGCGAGGCGTTGCTGGCGTCGGTGGCATGAACTCTCCCGCTGGTTAGTTTCCAGAGCAGCCAGGAATCCACCGTGCCGAATGCGAGCTTGCCAGCTTCAGCGAGGCTGCGTGTGCCGGCGACGTTGTCGAGAATCCATGAAATTTTGCTGGCGGAGAAATAAGAATCGATGAGCAGTCCGGTGCGCTGCTGGATCAGGGGAGCGTGGCCTTCGCTTCTGAGGCGCTCGCAGAAATCGGCGGTGCGGCGGTCTTGCCAGACGATCGCGTTGTAGACAGGTTCTGAGGTTTCGCGGTTCCACACGATCGTGGTCTCGCGCTGGTTGGCGATGCCGATGGCGGCCACGTCGCCTGGGCGGGCATTGCCTTGGGCCAGGGCTTCCAGAGCCACGGCGATTTGGGACGGCGCGATGTGCTGGGGATTGTGCTCGACCCATCCCGGCTGCGGAAAGAGTTGATCGAATTCTTTTTGGGCGACCGAGCGAACGGCTCCGTGCCGATCAAACAAGAGAGCTCGCGAACTGGTTGTGCCCTGGTCCAGCGCTAGAACGTATTGCACGGTACCCTCCTTTTGATCCGAGTTCTAGTGGGCGTCGCGGCCTGACCAAACAAAAGCTTGAACCGCAGAGGTCGCTGAGAAAAACCGCAGAGGACGCGGAGAAACTCGGCTTGCGTACACGTCCATTTCCTACGACGGACGCAAGTAGCGTCTGATTCCGAAATCATAGAGGGCCGCGCCGGCCAGCCCTCCGAGCAGCGGGGCGACGACGGGAATCCACCAGACGCGAGTTCCGTCGGTGAGGCCGTTGTTGTGGAATCCTGCGACGACAGTAAAGAGCCTCGGACCGAAGTCGCGCGCGGGATTGATGGCATAGCCGTGCATGCCGCCGAAGCTCATACCGATGGCGACCACGACCAGCCCGATCAGCACGGGAGCAAGATTCGCTCCCGGCGGCGCATTGAATTCGTCGGTGATCGCGAAGATTAGAAGCAGCAGCAGACCAGTACCGATGAACTGATCGAGAAAGCCCGCCTGCGGCATGGCGGGGAAGGCGGGAAAAGTCGTGAAGATTCCGGCGGTGTGATCGAGTTGCGGATCCGCCTGGCGGAAGGCGGGCAGGTAGTTCCAATAGACCAGGGCAGCTGCCGCGAACGCTCCGGCAGTTTGTGCGATGGAGTAGGGCAACACCTTGCGCCAGGAAAAGCCACGAAAGGCGGCGAGCGCCAGGGTCACGGCGGGGTTAAGGTGCGCTCCCGAAACTTTGCCGGCGATGTAGATTCCCATGGTCACGGCGAGTCCCCAACCCAGGGTGATGTTGGTGAAGCCACCGTGAATGGTCTCGCCGGGGTTACTCGACGGAAACAGGACGACCATAGCGACCACGCCGGTGCCGAACAGAATCAGGACAAAGGTGCCGAGAAACTCGGCGATCAACTCCGCCATCAGGGTGGGCTTCGGGTTCATTCGCATCTCCGGTGCAGACGTCGCGCCAGCACTCGTGCCAGACTGACGCGAGGATATCTCGCCCCCGGCAGTGGCGGCGAGACGCCGCCACGACAGCCGCCGGGACGGCAGCGCTACTCTTGACCGCGAATTAGTCTATCAAGGGAAGGGACTCTGAGCGGGTTTTCGGCGGTCCTGGTCTACGGCTTCCCGGAACGCACTTTTCGTCTGACTCCTGAAAGTAACCGAGGGTGGGATTTCTTCTTGACATCTGCGGCTGAGTCCGTAAGATATAAACATATTTATTCATTTCTATGAATATTTATTCATTATGAATAAAACATTGCGGCAACGGGCGGTTCTGGACGTGCTGAAGCACGGGTCGATCGCCAGCCAGGAGGACCTGCAGCGGCTTCTGCGGAAGCGGGGGTTCAAGGTCGGACAGGCGACCCTATCGCGAGACATCCGCGACCTGAACCTGAGCAAGACCGCGCACGGCTATGCGCTGCCCCAGGGTGAGAGCGGGGCGGGCATTGCGCTGCCGCCGGTGTCGCGACTGGTGCGGGAGTTCGTGCTGGATATTCGCTCGGCGCAGAACCAGCTGGTGATCAAGACCATCGTGGGGAGCGCGCAGCCGGTGGCGGCGGCTCTGGACGAGGCCGATTGGTCCGAGGTGGTAGGCACGATTGCCGGCGACGACACGATCCTGATTGTTTGTCCCGACAAGGATGACGCCCGGAAGCTGGCGGGGCGCATTGAGGAAATGCTGAGTTAGATGACGGCGAAACTCAAGACTGCGGTGCTGGGGGCGACGGGCTATTCCGGCCTGGAGCTGACGAGGATTCTTCTGCGTCATCCGCGGCTGGAGAAGCCAGTTCTGCTGCGGCGATCGGCCGACAATGGCAGCGCGACGGATCTGGCGGACGTGTTTCCGGTTCTATCCGGTAATGGCGGGTACCCGTTGCGCCCGCTGTCGTGGCCGGCGATGAAGCAGCAGGGAGTGGAGTTACTGTTTCTGGCGACGCCGCATGAGGCATCGCGCTCGCTGGTTCCAGAGGCGCTGGCGCAGGGCCTGCGCGTCATCGATCTGAGCGGCGCGTGGAGACTGAAGCAGGAGCAACACCGGGCGATCTACAACTTTCAGGACTCGGATGCGGTTACGGCTGCGGAACTGACCGAGAAGGCGGTCTACGGGCTGCCTGAGTTAAATGGTGATCGCGTTGCGAATGCCACGCTGGTGGCGAATCCGGGTTGCTACGCGACGTCGGTGATCCTGGCGCTCGCGCCGCTGCTCAAGGCTGGAGTAGTCGATCGGAATCATGGCATCGTGTCTGATTCGAAGTCAGGCGTGTCGGGAGCAGGCAAGGAACCTTCGGCCAAGACGCACTTCGTTTCGGTGGCCGACAATCTGTCGGCGTATTCGGTTTTCAACCATCGACATGTGGGCGAGATTGTCGAGCAACTCGGGCTAGGCATGGCCGAGTTGATTTTTACGCCGCACCTGCTTCCGATTCCACGGGGAATTCTGTCGACTATTTATTTGCACCTGAACCGCGAGATGACGCCTCTCGAGGTGGAATCGTGCTTTCGGAATTTTTATGCGGGCAAACGCTGGGTGCGGGTGTTTCAAACGCCGAAGCTGCCGCAGGTGCAGTTTTCGTTGCAGACGAACTATTGCGATCTGGGATTTTGCCTGGCGGAGGACGGCCGGCGATTGGTGTTGATTTCGTGCATCGACAACTTGCTGAAGGGCGCGGCCGGACAGGCGGTGCAGAACATGAATCTGATGTATGGGTGGTCGGAGGAAGAAGGTCTGCTGTGATTATCGTGGTCAAAGTCGGAGGAGCCGCGCTGGAGGATGCTCCCACTCTACGCAAGTGCGCGCGGGCAATTGCGGAGCTGGCGCAGGATGGACATCGCGTGGCCGTGGTTCACGGCGGCGGAAGCGCGCTGACCCGCGTTCTGAAACAACTTGGCAAGCAAAGCGAGTTCGTCGGCGGCCTGCGGATCACCGATGCTGAGACGCGCGATGTCGCGCTCATGGTGTTGGGCGGGATGGTCAACAAGAAACTCGTCGCCGCGATTCAAGCGGCGGGCATGCCGGCGGTAGGATTCTGCGGCGGAGATGGCATGTCGTTCCGAGCGCGTCGGAAGCATATTCGCGGAAACGATTTGGGATTTGTCGGCGAGATTTGCTTCGCGGAGCCGTGCTGGATCGAAGCGCTGTGGCAGCAGGGAGGAATTCCGGTGCTGGCGTCGCTCGCGCTGGGAGCGGACGGCGAATATTACAACGTTAATGCAGACGAGATGGCGGCGGCTTGCGCCGCGGCCTGCCACGCGGACGCACTGATCTTCCTGACCGATGTGCCGGGAGTGAAAGATGCGGAAGGAACCGTGATTCCGTGGCTGAACACCAAGCAGGCGCAGGCCATGGTGGAGGGATCGATGGTGAGCGGGGGCATGTTGCCGAAGCTAGAAGCCTGCAAGCAGGCATTGAAGCAGGGAGTGGGCCGGGTACGGATATTGCCGGCCGCGGAAGCGGAGGCTCTGCCGCAGTTTTACCTGACCAAATTGAATTGCGGGACAGAGGTCACGTGCGCATGAGCTCAGGAATGAAGTTGCCGAATGAGGAGCGAAAGTTGAATAGTCCATTGCAAAGCAGAGTGCCGGCGGTGCCGGAAACATTTCCGAACACGTTCTGGTGTCCAGATTTGGTATCGACGCGCGATCTGGGAGCGCCGGGGGTTCAGGCCGTGCTGCATCTGGCGGAACTGATGAAGTCGCGGCCGTCGGTTTTTCAGCGCTCGATGGCGGGGAAACAGATGGTGATGTTTTTCGAGAAGCCTTCGCTCCGCACCCGGCTCACGTTCGAGGCAGGGATGACGAGCCTGGGCGGGACGGCGATGTTCGTGGACCAGTCGCAGAGCCGGCTCGATGCTCGCGAGACACTGAGCGACATTGCGCACAACCTCGAGCGCTGGGTGGACGTGATCGTGCTGCGGACTTTTGCGCAGGAAACCATCGAAGGCATGGCTCGTTACGCGTCGATTCCGGTCATCAATGCGCTCAGCGATCTGGAACATCCGTGCCAGGCGCTGGCGGATTACTTTACGTTGCAGGAGCGGTTCGGCAATCTGAAGAACATCACGGTGGCCTACGTGGGGGACGGCAACAACGTGTCCCATTCGCTGATGCTTACGTGCGCTTGCCTGGGATCGTCGATCCGGATCGCGACGCCGAAGGGCTATACACCGAATGCGCAGATTGTGGCCGATGCGCGGAAGATCGCCAAGCAGACTGGGGCGCAAATCGAGTTGATGACGGATCCGCATGCGGCGGTCGCTGGGGTGGACGCCATTTACACCGACGCGTGGGCTAGCATGGGACAGGAGCAGGAGGCCGCGGAGCGTGCGGAAATATTCCCGCCGTATCAGGTGAATCGGCAACTGATGGCGGAAGCTGCACCGCATGCGGTGTTCATGCACTGTCTACCGGCACATCGCGGCGAGGAAGTCACCGATGAGGTGATGGACTGCGAAAACTCAGTTGTTTTCGAGCAGGCGGAAAATCGGCTGCACGTTCAAAAATCCATTCTATATTTATTACTGGGCGGCGCCGTGCGCCTGCCCGTGAGGAGCGCTCATGCCTGAAAAAGTTGTTCTCGCTTATTCCGGTGGGTTGGACACATCGATCATCATTCCATGGTTGAAAGAAAACTATTCTTACGACGTGATCGCGATGGTAGGCGACGTTGGCCAGGGCGACGACATTGAAGCGGTCGTGGAGAAAGCCTATGCCACCGGCGCGAGCAAGGTGGTCGTGGAGGATCTGCGCGAGGAATTTTTGACCGGATATGTGTTCCCCGCGTTGAAGGCCGGAGCAGTTTACGAACATAAGTATCTGTTGGGGACTTCGCTGGCTCGTCCCGTGATCGCGAAACATCAGGTGGAAGTGGCTTTGCGGGAAGGCGCGACGGCTGTGTCGCACGGATGCACGGGCAAGGGGAATGATCAGGTGCGGTTCGAACTGACGTACCAGGCTCTGGCTCCGGAGTTGAAGATCATCGCCCCGTGGCGGGAGTGGACGTTGAAGTCGCGGGAAGACTGCCTGGATTACGCCGAGCAGCATGGAATTCCGGTGGCGGCGAGCCGCGAGAAGATTCACAGCCGCGACCGAAATCTGTGGCACATCAGTCACGAAGGCGGAGAGTTGGAAGATGCGGGGAATGCGCCTTTGGCGACCACGTGGCAGATCACGCGCTCGCCGCAGGAGGCGCCGGACAAGGAAGAACAGGTGCGTATTGGATTCGCGCAGGGAGTTCCGGTTTCGGTGAACGGGATGAAAATGGATCCGGTATCGCTGGTGGAACTGTTGAACGAAATTGGCGCGCGGAATGCGATTGGGCGCGTCGATCTGGTGGAAAATCGCTTTGTTGGGATTAAGTCGCGGGGCTGCTATGAGACTCCGGGCGGCACGCTGCTGATTGCGGCGCATCGCGAACTGGAAGCGTTGTGCCTGGAGCGCGAGGTCGCGCATTTCAAGCAGCACATTGGGCTGAAGTATGCGGAGATGGTGTATTTCGGCCTGTGGTTCACGCCGCTGCGCGAAGCGCTCGATGCTTTCGTCGAGAGTACGCAGAAGGAAATGACTGGCAGCACAACGCTCTCGCTGTACAAAGGAAATGTTTCCGTGGTGAGCCGCGAGTCGGAGCACTCGCTTTACCGCACCGATCTTTCGTCGTTCACCATGGGCGACAGCTACGACCAGAAGGATGCGGCCGGATTCATTCGCATTCTTGGGTTGCCGTCGCGGTCGCGGGCCCGCGCACGCGTGGAGGTCGCGCGATGAAGATGTGGTCGGGAAGATTCCGGCAGCCGCTGGATCCTGATTTCGAGCGCTGGCAGCGGTCGTTCAGCTTCGATCGCCGGTTGCTGAAGTGTGAGCTTTTGGCCAGCAACGCGCACGCGCGGGCGCTGAAGGCGGCGGGCATTTTGTCGTCGGACGAACTGATCAGTATTTTGCGGGGGCTGCGGCAGATTGGCGAGAAGGCGGCGGAGTCGCCCGCATTTCTCGACGACGATGAGGCAGAGGATGTTCATCATTTCGTCGAGAAGCAGTTGGTCACGCTGATCGGGGAGACGGGATACAAGCTGCACAGCGGGCGCAGTCGCAATGAGCAGATTGCGACCGATCTTCGGCTTTACGTGCGAGCGACCATCGATCAACTGCGACAGGAACTGGCGGAACTGTGCAGCGTGCTGGCGGATCGCGCAGAACAGGCTGCGGACGCGGCGATGCCGGCGTACACACATCTGCAAAGGGCCGAGCCGGTTCTGCTTGGACATTGGCTGCTGGCTTATGTGGAAATGTTTTTGCGGGATGCGGAGCGACTGGCGGATTGCCGCAAGCGGCTGAATGTTTGTCCTTTGGGATCGGGCGCCGTGGCGGGCGCGACGTTGCCGCTGGATCGGGGGCTGATGGCCGACACGCTTGGGTTTGACGGCGCGACCGCGAACAGCATCGACGCCACGAGCGATCGGGACTTTGTGATCGAGTTTGTCAATGCGCTGTCGCTGCTGGCTCTGCATCTGAGCCGGTGGGCGGAGGAGATGATTCTGTTTTCTTCGCAGGAATACAGTTTTGTGATTCTCCCCGAGGCTTATTCCACGGGAAGCAGCGCGATGCCGCAGAAGAAGAATCCTGACCTGCTCGAATTGGTGCGGGGCAAGAGCGGACGGATTTTGGGAAACGCGACTGCGCTAATGGTTGCGGTGAAGGGTTTGCCCCTGGCTTACAACAAAGACTTGCAGGAAACGCAGGAGCCGCTCTTCGACTCGTCCGACACGCTGCTGCAAATGTTGCCGCTGGTGGCGGGATGGATGAAGGCGGTGGACTTCAATCGAGAACGGATGCTGCAGGCGGCACAGACGGGGTTTATGAATGCGTGGGCGGGGGCTACGTATCTGGTGAAGCGCGGCGTCCCGTCGAGGCTGGCGCATGAGCGGATCGGCAAAGCGGTGCAGATGTGCGTCGAGCGAAACTGCGAACTTCAGGATTTGCCGCTCGACGAATTGCGATCGCTGAGCCCGGCCTTCGACCAGGATTTCTATGAATCGCTGAACCTGGCTTCTGTGCTCGCGGTGCACGATGTGCCCGGGGGAACGGCGCCGAGCCGGGTGCGGAATGCGATCAGCATCACGAGGAAGAAGATCGAGTCGCTTCGCGAGGAGGCCCATGCGCACGCGTAAAGCAATCTTGCCGGACGCACAGCAGATTCATGACTTGATTTCCGCATACTCGGGTGACGGCACGCTGTTGCCGCGCACTCTGCCGGAGATCTGCGAGAACGTGAGAGACTTTGTGGTCCTCGAAGATGATGAGCGGATCATTGGCTGTGGAGCGCTGCATTTGTATGGCACACATCTGGCCGAGATCCGGTCGATTACGGTTGCTCCGTGGGCGCAGGGGAAGGGCGGCGGTGGACGGCTGGTGAAAGCGCTGCTGGCGGAGGCGAAGCGCCATCGCGTGGATTGCATTTGCCTGTTCACGCGCAAGCCGGATTTTTTCGCGGGGCAGGGATTCTCGGTTGCGCAACGCGAGGACCTTCCCGACAAGATCTACAAAGACTGCCACGCTTGCCCTCGGTTTCATTGCTGCGATGAGGTGGCGATGGTGCGCGGGGATCTGCCGAAATTCGCGATTCTGCCCGAACCAGCAAACTGGCTGGTCAAACTCGAACAGTGGGCACCGGACGTGGCGGGGGCGCTGGGAGAGAGGTCGAGTTCCAGTTAACGGCTTTTTAGTGAGCCTGCGAAGTCGTACCGTTCCTACGGGACGGCAGCAAAGGCTTCGAATTCGAAGCCGCGCCATCGGCAGCATCGCTACCGGCCCTCGCAAAGAACGCAAGAGCGGGCACCCAGAGTTGTAGTACGGGGAGGAAATCAAAACCATAAGGGTGGGCCGCCCGCGAGAATTCCAAAACGGTACACGGGGCCTGAAGGCCGGTTCTTCTACGCTGTACGCAACGCGGCCCTTGAAGGGCCGCTCTTCCACGGCATTATCGGCGGCACGGCTCGTTGTGAATTTGTTGCCGGAATCGATTGGTGGAAGGGCGGCGTTTCAGCGCCGCGTGAGAGGCGAGAGAAAATAGAAGCGAGTCCCTGGGACTCCCGTGCTCTTCTCGCTCTTACCCGGCACTCCGTGCCGGGCTTTCACATTCCGCCGCTTCGTGGCTCGCCCACCAACTGGGCGCCGTCTTCCGCGGAGCAAAGGTACACCTGGGGACAAATTCCAGTGGCTGCGCGATAGCGTTCGGCAATTCGCTTGGCGAAGTCCTCGGCATTTTCTTCGCGCACGAGGTTGATGGTGCATCCGCCGAAGCCGCCGCCGGTCATGCGTCCGCCGCAAAAACCTGGCAGACCTTCGGCCGCTTCGACCATGACGTCGAGTTCGCGGCAACTGACTTCATAGAGATCACGCAGGCTGTTGTGCGACTCGCGCATTAAGCTTCCTACTCGCGCCAAGTCCCCTTCCGTGAGAGCGCGAGCGGCGTCAAGCGTTCGCTGGTTTTCGCGGACTACGTGGGAACAGCGCTTCCAGATCGTGGTGGGAAGGTCGTTGGCGTGTTGGTCGAGCAAGTCCACCGATACATCGCGCAGAGCGCGAATCGCAGGATCCCATTGTGCAAAAGCCCGGACTCCTGCTTCGCACTCTTCGCGGCGGGTGTTGTAGGCGCCAGTCGCGAGGTCGTGCTTGACCATGGTGTTGCAAACCACGAGCTGAAGACCTGCGGGAATCGGAACGAGCCTGAAATCGAGAGAACGGCAATCGAGAAAGAAAGCGTGTCCCGCTTTTCCCATGCAGGAAACAAATTGATCCATGATGCCGACTCGCGCTCCCACGAAACTGTTCTCGGCCTGGCGGCAAAGCTGGGCAACTTCGGGGAGCGGCAAGCTCGTGTCGGTGAGGCTTAACAGCGCGAGCGCCGAAGACACTTCCAGTGCCGCGGACGAGCTGAGTCCGGCGCCGATCGGGACTTTCCCATGCACGAGCAGGTTCGCGCCGGCAAGCTTGAGCCCGCTCTCCCGAAGAACCGAAGCAACCCCCACCACGTAGTCACACCAGGCGCCGATGCGCGTTTCGGGCAGATGATCGATGTCGAATTCGAAATTGCCGGGCAATTCTTTGGAGTGAATCACCAGCTTGCGATCCGGCCGCGGAGCAATCGCCACGTAGGTCGAGAATCCAACGGCGGCGGGCATCACGAAGCCGTCGTTGTAGTCGGTGTGTTCGCCGATCAGGTTGACGCGGCCCGGCGCGCGGAAGATCCGGGGACGGGTTCCGAATGCTTTTTCGAAGTGAACGGCAAGATCGATTTCATCTTTCATCTTTCACGTCGTCTTCGTCCGCGCCGTCACGCCCGAATGCCCATGCAAAACGGATCCTGCGAATTCAGTACGAGTTCGGCGTCGGCATTCACGAAGGCAGTGCCTTTGATGCTGGGGTAAACTTTGCCTTCCCGCACCGTGACAGTACCTTCGAACACGCTGCCGACGATGCTCTCTTGTTTCCAAACCTGACCTTCGCGAATTTTTCCGTCGGCATAGAGGCAGGCCAGCTTGGCGCTGGTTCCGGTGCCGCAGGGAGAACGATCGTAGGCCTTGCCGGGACAGAGCACGAAATTCTTGCTGTCGACCGAGGGCAGATCCGATGGCCCGTACAGTTCGATGTGGTCGATTTCCTGGTTCCCCGCTCCGGTGATTCCCTGCTGACGAAGGGCCTGGCGGATGGCCCAGGTGAAGTCGGTGAGATCTTCAATGTTCTTGAGTGATAAGTGCATGCCGTGGTCGCGGACATTGTCACGAACGTTATCGCGGACGAGGAAGAACCAGTTTCCTCCCCAAGCCACGTCGCCGCGGATTTTGCCGTACCGGGGCACATCTACTTCCACGTCTGCGGCCAGACGGTAACTCGCAACGTTGTTCACCGTGACTTCACCGCTCGGATGCAGGATGGCACTGACGGTGCCCACGGGAGTTTCGATGCGGTGCTCCCCGGGTTCGATCTTCTTCATAAAGGAGAGGGTCGACACCAGGCCGATGGTGCCGTGACCACACATGCCGAGATAGCCGACATTATTAAAGAAGATGACGCCGGCGGCGCTGGAAGGATCCAGCGGTTCGCATAATAACGCTCCCACCATGACGTCGGAGCCGCGCGGTTCGTTGACGACGGCGGATCGAAAATTGTCATGCTCGTTGCGAAAGCGATCGAGACGCCCGGCCAGCGGCCCGTTTCCGAGATCGGGACCTCCGCTGACGACCACGCGCGTGGGTTCGCCGCCGGTGTGGGAATCAATCACTCGAACTCTGCGGACCTTGCTGTCAGTCATTTCTTCTGTGTATGTTCTAGACGTTTCTGCTGGAGCAGTCGCGAGATGAAGACTCTGAATCGATACGCGTTTTGGGTAGCGATGTCTATTCCCGATCGAACACAAGGATACTCTTGGGCCTGTTTTGACCCACCAGGCGCACGGTCATCGTCAAGGTCTTGAGATCTGTAGAAAGCTCGATCTGCCGGGTGCCCGTAATTTTGCCCTTGAATTTGTCTGTGATCTCCAGACTGCGCTGGTTCACGCGGCGGCCCGAAGATGCAGAGGCCTGTATCCCACCATTCCGATCGAGGTCCGGATAATCGTTCCCATCGAACTTCATCTTCTTAGTCATTTCGGCATCGGGACCATTAAATGACAGGCCGTCACCCTCGTAGGGCTCGATCTGGAGCTCGATTCCCGCCTTCACTTTCTCGCTATCGCTGTCCCACGTGCCCGGAAAACCGGAACTCCCCGCGGTCCGCTCGTACACATAGGGAATGCTCGAGGGCGAACCGTCGGGCGCGTATTCCGTATAGGCATCATTGAGCGTTTTGCCGTCTTCGGAAAGCGTCCAATACCCTGTGAGGAGCGTGCGGCCCTTCATCTTGCGAATGACCACCCAGCTGTTGGGCCCCTTCACCGTGACCGACAGAGTGGTTTCGCTCAGGGCTGGCTGATCACTGCCATCGGCTACGACTGTGTCGACAAAGCCGGGGGCAAAGGTGATGGCGTATTTGTTTGCGCCCGCGACCTCAACCTTCATTTCGTCGTTGAGTTTGCTTTTGGACTGGTTCACTTTCCATTTGCCGACGAAGGGATCGTTCGCTGCCCATACCGAGCTCGTAGCCAGAACAGCAAACAGCAGCAACCGAAAAATACGACTTAGCATTTAGTCCTCCTTAATTAAGGTGATCAGGAGAATCTGTTCCGTCCCAGCGGGACTCGCATGCTTTCTCACAGTCACCCGGCACTCCCGTGCCGGGCTTTCACATGCCGCCGCTTCGCGGCTGGGGTCTCTTAGGCACGGCCCGGCTAATGAATATTCAGGTCGGCGTAGTGAGTGAAATTCGCCAGTGAAACTTGATCGCCGCCGGGGATGTAAAAACCGAATCTGCCGGAGGCGAGATTGGTTCCGGGCAGAGTCCAGCGGTCGAGAACGAACCATGCATTGCCTTGCCTGATCTGATGGACAATCTCGGTCGGAGAGACGCGAATCTGCATGGTGCGATAGCTCTTCTTGTCTTCCTTGTGCGGAATTTTTGCGTCGTTGGTCTTTTGACCTTTGCGGATGTCGGAGCGATAGAAATTGTTGTCATCCATCTGAAATAGATCGTAGTTGTTGGGGTCCGTGTAGTTGACCACCCACTGTAGCCGGTGCCCCTTGAGCAGCATGGCGGAAAAGGCGAAGGTCCCGGACGTGGGAGAAACGCCGTAAAGAACGTAGTCGCCGCCTTTACGAACGAACGCGCCATTTTCCTGCTTCCAGCCGGAAGGATCGTCCCACTTGGACATTCCAGTGGGAGCCAGCGCCAGATCGATATTGCGCGACTGGCCTGCGGCAAATTCCACAGTTGTAGTACGTACGAAATTGTCGGCGGTGCGAGCGGAGAGAAGATACGAACCGGTCGGGAGACTGAGTGGCCTGCCGCTGTTTACCTTGATGGCCGGTTCGCCGGCTTTGGTTAGCGTGACCTCGGCATCGGCGGGAGAGAAGGTGATCTTCAGCTCGCCCGCAGCCGCTTCGAGAGTGGTTTCGGAAGCGGCAAGAGTTATCGGCGTTCCCGCGACAAAATGTTTCTTGATCTGGTGCGCCTTGAAGCGGTCTTTGCGCAACTCAATCACGTGGTCGCCAGGTGTAATCGCCGGCAAAGTCAGTGTGCCATCCGGTTGCACGGTTCCCACGTTCGCCTGGTCGATGAGGACTGTTGTTCCAGCAGGGGCGCCTTGAATGTTGAGGGACGCCATGCGCGGCACGGCAAGCAGACCGAACACCAGTCTGCCCTGCTCGCCTTTGCGAATGCGGACCTTTTGTTCAGGGGCGTCCTGGAAGCCGTCCTTTTCGACCCGCACCCGGTATTCCTTGGGCTCGAGGTTGGCGATGCGCAGTTGGCCACCTTGGGTCGGTTGCGGGAGCGCTTTTCCATTCAGAAATACGCGCGACTTGTCCTGGCCGGTAACGACGACCAGGGTTCCGACATTCTGACCGGATTCGACGAATGTGGTCAGTGCCGGAGCGATTGCTACGTCGATGGCCAGTTTGTATTGCTCGCCGCGGTGGGACAAGGTTAACTCATGGGCTCCGGCCGCGACGGACGCAAGTTCGGCGCCGGCGGCGGGAAGATCGACCGGAGGCTGGCCGTCGAGGCTCATTTTGAATGCGGCATCGCTGGCATAGACGTGGATGTGATCGCCCATGCTGCTCACGACTACCGCGAGAACGCCGGTCGCAGCGATCGGAGGCTTGATCGCCGGCAAAGCCCCGGGAGCAGAAGTGAGAGCGACCGTGAAATTGCCGGCAGGACTTTCGAACTTCAGGGTGTGATCGCCAAAAGGGACTTTGTCCAGTGTCCACTGCGCGTCTTGCAGATCATAGGGCGGCTGGTCGTCGAACACTACTTTGCCTTTACCGTTGTCGGACGACAGTTTCATGACCGGTAGGTCGGGTTCAGGCGGAGGTGTGACCATGGGAGCCGGTTGGACGGCCACGGTTGGGGTAGGCGCAGGTGGAGGTTTCGGAGTTGGGTTGCGTCGGGGAATAAGCAGCGCGATTGTCAACAACAGAACTAAGGCGCCTGCTGTGGCGCCCAGAACTTTCAGGTCGCGCGGGTTCACGCTTATGCCAAGGCGCTGCGCGAGTTTGGGTTTAATTTTCGCCGGCTCTGGCACGGCAATCGCCCGCTCTGCAGTCTGTGGCGGCAGGATAGGAATGCGCATCATCTGCGTCGCCGCAGGCATGTCAGGGAGATCCAGCAACTCCGGCTCTGCGGGCGGAGGAGGCGGTGGGGCAGATTTGGATGGAGCAGATTTGGGTGGTGCGGCTTTCTGTGGTGCTGGCGGCGGCACACGTTCGATCGGCGGCGTACCGGCGGGTGTTCCGATGAACGACAGCGTCGCTCCCGAAGTAAGATCGTGACCGGATCCCTTCCTGGTTATGCCTGGCAGATTCAACTTTTGCAGAAGGGTGTTCGCGCTGGAGAAGACTTCCTCATCCTCGATATATTTGTCGGCGAATTCACGGGCTCTTGAGCCCAGGGTGTGCCGGGTGTCCGCATCGGTGGCGGATTCGGCCTCGCTGTCGAGGCGACGCAATTCCTCAAGATCGCGCCGCCGGGTCTGCCTGCGCTGGGTCTGAAGATCGCGCTGCACTGCCTCTTTGATCTGGATGAGCCGCATCTCCCGCGGGTAGGACGATAGTCCTTCTTCAACCCGAGACAGCGCGGCCGCCAGATCGCCCGAGGTTTGAAGTTTGCGCACTTGCGCAATACATTCGCTCACGTAGGTCTCGCGCTTCTGATCGAGGATCAGCGTGCGAAGGATCTTGGCCATGGGATGGCCGGGATTCAGATCGAAGGCTTCGATGGCGAGCTTCTCAGCTTCACGCCAATCGCTTTCGACATGGGCTTGCGCTTCTTCGACCAGCGTGTTGGCAAGGACCGCGCGGGCGAGAGAATTGTTTTCGTCGAGCTCGTAGGCTTGCCGCAGCAGGCGGATGCCCTCGGTGGGTTTCTGTTGCGCACACAAGGCTTGCCCTTCAGCCATTAGCCGCTGGGCTTCCGCCTTGCGTTCGGCTCCCTGCCGGGCATGTTTTTCCAGTTCCTTCAGTTCCTCGTCGTTGGGAAATTCTGCCGCCGCGCCCTGCAGCAGTTCGAAGGCGCGTGGAAAATCGCTGGTGTGCAGAGACGAATCGACCTGCTCGATCAACTGCGTTTTGGATTCGATCCGGGCTTGCTGGTCGCGCCGCTTCTGCAGGCGTTCCACTTCAAATTTCAGCCCGGGATACTGGCTGTAAATGGTCCGGAGAATTTCCCAATCGTTGAGCGCATCGCCGTAAGCGGCCTGCTCTTCGTGAAGGTGGGCTCGCGCCACGATGGAGTTGACCAGATCGCGCTTGTCCTGCACCAGGCGCAGGGCGCGTTCGAAATGTGATTCCCCGGGGTGCTGCTCCAAAGCCTCGCGCAGAATGCTGACCCGCTTGTCCAGGTCTGGCTCGACCTCGACTTGCCGGTCGACTTGCGCGATCAGCGAAGACAGCTCCTGACGCTGCTGTTCTTCGATGTCGTAGCGAAGGGCCTGAAAAATTGCGTTGGTCGGATACTTGGCCAAATAGGTCTGGCAGGTCGAGATGGCTTTGGAAAAATTGCGTTCCGCCAGTTGCTTGCGCGCCTCCGCATAGGCGGTGTTCATGGCGTCGTGTTCGGAGCGAACTTCGTTGTAGAAGCTCTGGTAGCGGGCGCCGCTCTCGCGGTTGGCGCCGTCGGGAGCCTTGCGGTCAAGCTCGAGCACCACGCCCAACTTGGCCAGAGCGCTGCTAACGTCGCCCTTCTGCCAGGCTTCCAACGCGGCTTTGTGGATCTGCTCTTTATCCTGACGGAGTTTCTTGTACTCCTGTTCCTGGCGATCGACTTCCGCCAGCAGTTGCAGGGCGCGTGCTTCCTGAGGCCGCAATTGCAGGACATTCTGCAAGGCTTCGCGGGCGTGCGGGTAGGCATGATTGTCGATGTGCTGCTTCGCCAAGCGGTACCAGTTTTCAATTTGCTTTTCGCTGCGCCGGTTTTCGATTTTGCTCTTGAGCGCGAGCGCGGTGGCGTTGTCGGGTTCGATCTGCAACGCTTCCTGCAATTTTTGAAGGGCGAGAGGATCTTCCTCTTCTTCAAAACGCGCCCGGGCCGCATCCAGCAACTGAGCCAGAGTCTTGCGGCGTACGGCAATGTCGAGTTGCTGACGAAGCGATTGAATCTCGGCATCCATGTGGCCTTCGGCCTCGACCTCGCCGAGAATCTCACCGGCGAATTGCAGATCGCCATCGGCGAGTGCCTTGGTCGCGCGCTGCAATCGCGGGCGCGTGCGCTCCGCGTCGAAGAACTCGATGGGCTCATTGCGCAACGCTTTGCTGAGCGTGTCGCCGAGTTCACGTGCGGTCGTGAAGCGGTGCCAGGCCTGCTTTGCCATGCCTTTGTGCACCACCCGGCTGATGGCGGGCGAGATGGCGGAATTCACTTCCGAGGCCGGAGGAGGGATCTGATTCAGAATGGCGTCGACCACTTCGTCGGCGCGAGCCCGTTGAAACGGGTGGCGGCCGGTCAATGCCTCATAACAGACGACGCTCAGAGAAAAGATGTCAGAAGCGGCGGAGAGGGGTTTCAGCTGGATCTGCTCAGGCGACATGTAGAGCAGAGTTCCCTTTTGCGCGCGCGTGGTGTGCGCGTCGGCCATGTGCGCCACGCCGAAGTCGATGATCTTGACCGAGTCGTCTTCCATGACGAAGATGTTGCTCGGCTTCAGGTCGCGGTGCACCAGTCCGCGCTCATGGGCAGCCTGCAGGCCGCGGCAGGTCTGGGAAATAATCTCGACCGTGCGTTCGACGGTAAGGTGATGGCTGGACTTGCGGATGAACTGGTCGAGAGTCGTGCCGGGCAAGAGCGGCATGACGAAATACGGTTTCTTTTTTCCTTCTTCTTCAAATTCTCCGATGTCAAAGATCTCGACGATGTTGGGGTGGCTCATCGAGGCGAGCACGTCACATTCTTTGTAGAACAGCTGCAGAGAAGCGGGATCGGGAATATCGAGGATGGTCTTGACGGCGACTTCGCGGCGGACGACGGTGTCGTAGGCGCGATAGACCAGGCCCATGCCGCCCTGCCCGAGGATCTGCCTGACCTCGTAGCGTCCGGCGAGTTTTTTGGGCGATCCGGTGGTGTCCATGGCGGGCCCTGCGAAATAGGGCCTCAGCATTTTATACGATTTTTGCCCGCCGCAGTATCTCTTTGTGGAGGTAAAGATTTGAGGTGGAATCGGCTGAAAGGCTTGCTGGAAGCCCGGTTTGGGGCGATGGATCTTTTCGGGGTATGCCGCGGCAAGGGGCTCTGGGTTAGTCGATGGAGCCGTTATGTACGAGGGCATCGGGCGATACTTTTCTGATGGTTGCTATAAGAAATTTGTATTGGACTGAGGCAATAGCCGCATTTATCGTCGGGCGATTGATTCTGGCTGGGCGATGTGCAAGGGAGTCGGCGCGGCGGGCGATGTTCGCGCCGCAGGTCCTAATCCCGGCACTGGTTCGATAGACATTGTCAGCTGTCTGCGTTCGCGACCACTCGAAATTGCGCAGGACTCACAAACAGGAGCATTCAAAGATGACAAAGCGAGCAGGGAGGCGCTCTCTGCGCCAGTGGTTGGTGGCCAGCAGCGCCACAATCGTTCTGGTGGGCGGAATGTTAGTGGGGGCGTCCGCTCTGAGTTTTGCCGACGACGGACCCAAACCGGATCCGGCCGGCACGGCGACCGGGGACAAGACGACAGCCGTCGATGGCGCCGGAAATCCCTTCGTCCCGGTCGAGCCAACCGATAAGACGGCTCCCGACTACGCCGCGAACAAGAAGGCCTTCGACGATTACCAGGCACAGGCAGCCAAGGAACCGCTGGCAGTTAAGCTTGCCGACAGTGTGGGGCACGTTCGCGTGGCCACCAACTTTGCGTGGACGCTGAACACAGGCTACCTGGTTCTGTTCATGCAGGCCGGGTTTGCGCTGCTGACCTGCGGGCTGGTTCGAAAGAAAAACGCCGCGCATCTGATGATGCTGAACTTCGCGGCGTACGTGTTCGCTTTCCTCGCCTACTACGCGGTGGGATACGCATTCCAGTTTGGCGCGGTGGCCATTAATGCAGCGCCGACCAATTTGGGGGGCGTCCCCACGCTGAATCATTTTCTGATTGGCAGTGGGCAATGGGGATTTGTAGGAGGCAAGGGATTCTTTCTGGTCGGTCCGGCGTATGACGCGGGCAGCAATGTCCTGACACTGTTTGAGGTTGTGTTCATGGAGACCGCCGGATACATCATTGTTGGCGCCATCTGCGAGCGCATCAGTTTCTGGGCGTTCCTGCTGTGTGAGCTGTTCATTGGTGGGATTCTGTACCCGATTTCCGGCTGCTGGACGTGGGGTGGTGGTTGGCTGTCGCAACTGGGATCGACGATGAACCTCGGCCACGGGTATGTCGATTTTGCCGGGTCAACAGTAGTTCACGCGGTGGGCGGCTTCTGCGCCATGGCGCTTGCGATCATCCTGGGGCCGCGTCTGGGAAAATTTGGGCCGGGCGGGAAGATCCGCGTCTTCCCTGCTCACAACGTCGTGTATGTGGTTACGGGCACGTTCATTCTTCTGTTCGGGTGGATGGGCTTCAACCCCGGGTCTACACTGGGGGCGACCGACCTGCGCATTTCGGTGGTTGCAGTCAACACGAATCTCGCGGCGGTCGCGGGCTCGGCGGCGGCGATGCTGATCTGGTATTTCCTGTTTGGCAAGCCTGACATCACGATGGCGTGTAACGGGATGCTCGCGGGCCTGGTGGCGATTACCGCTCCTTGCGCGTTTGTGTCTCCGACTTCGGCCATGATTATCGGCGTGCTGGCGGGAGCACTGGTGTGCGGCGGGGTTCTGTTCAACGAGCGGGTCCTGAGGATCGATGACCCTTGCGGCGCGGTTTCGGTGCACGGATTCTGCGGCTGGCTGGGCGCCGTCAGCGTAGGCATTTTTGCCGACGGCACCTATGGATCCGGATGGAACGGAGTCGGCGCGGCCAGCTATCTGGGACATGCGGGCCAAGGCGTGACCGGCTTGATTCACGGCGATACCAGGCAGTTCTGGTGCCAGCTCATGGGAGCGACTTTGTACGCAGTGTGGGCGTTCGGGGCGACGTTCGTGGTTTTCTGGGTTGTAAACAAAGTGAAGAGCATGCGCGTCCCGCCCGAGTCGGAAGAGGACGGCCTGGATGTTCCGGAGTTTGGCATGCCGGGTTACCCTGAAGACGCAGTGGTCACGGCTCCCTACTAAGAACGGGTGAGCCCAAGACGGTCACTGCAAACGAGGGCTGGTTTATGTCGATTCGTTTGGACCGGAATCGCCGGTCGCTGCCCGTCATCCTCTGCGTAGTGACGCTGCTCAGCGTGGGCGTGCTGCTGCTGTGGGATATTGTGCCCGAACTTTTTCCGGCGCGGGCGCATGAGTTCCTGGCCGCGCTTCCGCTCGCCATGATTGCCTGTGCCTGTCTGGTTTACGAGGCGGTGCGCCGGCCGGCACGGTCGGAATTGATCAAGGCCATCCTTCTGGCGTGCGCGTTTCTGTTCTGGGCGGCCAACCAGCTCTGGCCGGATTTGCACCAGGCGACTCTGTTCAACGACATCGCGATCGCACTGTTCGTCTTCGACGTATTCCTGGCGATGATTAGCCGGCCGTTTCCCGTTTCCTGAGCGCCCGCCGCATTTTTCTGGAAAACGGACAACCTCAAAGAATTGTCTCGTGATGGCCTTTTTTTCGGTAACATAATCGTTATGGCAAAACGGCACCGGGGACCGTTCACAGGCTGGATCTTGTTAATCACGGCATCATTTCTCATGCTGCAGTCCTGCGGAGGGTCTGGTTATGGTGGCGGCCAGAAAGTATATCCTCCTGCCGCGCCCACGGGTCTGGCGGCGACTGCCGGGAACCAGCAGGTCGATCTCACCTGGACTGCGAGCAGCGGGGCGACCAGTTACAACGTCAAGCGCGGTACCGCGAGCGGTGGACCGTATACGACCATCTCATCGCCGGGCACGACCAGTTATACCGACTCCTCGGTGACCAACGGGACGACCTATTACTACGTGGTGTCCGCGGTGAATTCGGGAGGCGAGAGCGCCAACTCCGGCCAGGTGTCTGCAACGCCCGTGAGCACAACGAATGTTCAGGCGACGATCAACGTTCTCAGCAACCGGCACGCGATCAGCCCGTATGTTTATGGCGGCGCTTTCCCGCAAGATGCGCCGACGATCACGGACAGCGGTCTCAGCGTGGTGCGCTGGGGCGGGAACGCTGCGTCCACCTACAACTGGCAACTCGGGACCGACAATGCTGACAACGACTATTACTTTGAAGATTTTGCCTTTGGCGCACTCAACAATAGCGCGGACTCCAATTCCACGCGGTTCATCACCGACGTCAAGGCCGCAGGCAGCAACCCGATCATGACGATGGTGATGCTGCCCTGGGTGGCCCAGAGCGCCGAGGGCGGCGGGAATGGACACTGGAGTTTTTCCGTCGCCAAGTACGGCGCCCAGTGCAAGGTGGATCCGTACAATACCGATGCTGGAGACGGGTTGAAACCGGACTGTACTACGCAGTTAACCGCCGATCCAAACGACGCATATTTTCCGTTGCTCGATCAACCCGGCGTGGGTGATCCAGCAAACAGTGTGTATCGCAATCAGTGGGCGGCGGCGCTCGCCACCGCGTTCGGCAACAGCACCCCACACTTCTACAACATGGACAACGAAATCGATATCTGGGGAGGAACCCACTTCGATATCCATCCGCTGCAATCCGGGTACGGTGAACTTCGTGATACTTACGTGAGCGAGGCTCGTTCCCTGAAGACCTGGGATCCGGCGGCTATTCGCCTGGGCCCGGTGAGTTGCTGCTGGTACTTCTATTGGGACCTGAATTCCACCACGGACAACAAGTCCACGCACGCAGGAATCGATTTCCTGCCCTGGTGGCTGAACGATGTTGCATGGTCGGATGCCGTGGCGGGATCGAGATCGCTTGATATATTCGACATTCATGCCTATCCCGACGGCCCGGACACCTCGACCTTTACGCTGGCGCAAAAACAGGCGGTGGCGGCCCGCATTTACCGCGACTGGTGGGATCCGACGTACACCAGCGAGGCGTCGTATATTGCCAACGGCGGCTTCAGCATTGAGCCGGTTGATTCCAAGCCTTTCCGGATTCCGCGCATGCGGGCCTTGGTCAATCAAAGCTATCCGGGCACTCAGTTCAGCATCACCGAATGGAGCGCGGCCTTCGCAGGTGAATCCGACTTTTCTACCGCTCTGGGCGACGCTGACGCTTACGGAATATTGGGCCGCGAACGAGCGTATCTGGCTTCGCGTTGGACGGCTCCCACTCCAACCAATCCCAACTATCAAGCGTTGAAGCTCTATACCAATTACGACGGAGCCCACCACGGCTTCGCGACGACGTCGGTTGCGGCGACGCACAATGCCGATCCGAACTTGTTCAGCACCTACGCCGCGCTCAACTCGACCGGCACAACGATGACGATCATGGTGCTCAATAAAGATCCGGGGAACGCGGCTCAGGTGCAGTTCACCACGACCGGCTTCACGCCCACCAATCTGACGAGCTATACGTTGTCGCAAGCTTCGCCCACGACCATTGTGGCATCGTCGTCGCAATCGTGGACGGCGACACAGACCTTTGCGCCATACACCGCGACCTTGCTCGTGGTCAGCGGCAGCCTGGCCAGCACTCCAGCCTCGGAGTGGGACCTCAATCCCGACACCATGATGGTGCCCGCAAGCGGCACGGCCACGCTGGCGCCCAAGATCAGCAGCGGTTCCGCCAACGTTACGCTAACGTCGGCAGTTTTCGATGGTTTCGAGGGAGCGGCAGCATGCAGCGGGGCGCTCACCTTAACCACGTCTACGATCACAACCTCTCAGCCCGGTGAGATCACGGTGACTGCGGGCAACACTCCGGGCTTCTGCCACTTCACTGTGACTGGAACCGATAGCGGTGCGACGCAGACTCAGGGCGGATGGATCGTGGTGGGCAATCCGGCGGCGACGTTGGCAAAAACTGGTGGCGACGGACAGACAGGCGCTAAGGGGACTACGCTGCCAACTCCTCTGACTGTGACGCTGACGCCTGGCCAATCCCGCGGCACCAATACTGGCGCAAGCATCCTGTTCACAACCAGCGCGGGATCGCTTTCGAACGGGACCACCAGCGGTTCGAAAGTAATTGCGGTCACGAATAGTTCAGGGGTCGCGTCGGTCACGCTTACATTGCCGTCGACGGCGGAAGGCGTGACGGTGACCGCCGAGGGTCCGTATGGGTTAGGCCATCCGGTGGCGCCGGCGTTTACGGAGACTTCGCAATAGTCGCCGAACTGGAATCCGATCGAGTGCTATAGAACTGGCCGCTCACGTTCGCCTCTTTCAGAACGTGGTATGCTTCGCGTGCCATTTTTTCGTAATCGTTTCCGTAAGCATCTTTTGAAGCCGTGATAAGAGGAGGCTGAATGCTTCGCCAGATTCTGCTTGGTTGCGCTCTTCCCGGTCTGCTACTTCCCTGCGGTTTCTCCCAGGAAGCCCAGCCCGCTTATCGCAATCCCAATCTCCCCGCGGAGATACGCGCAGCAGACCTGGTGAAGCGCATGACGCTGGAGGAGAAAGTCGATCAGCTGGCAGGAGGCCGCCGGCGCGCGCGGGCCGCGTCAGAGAATCCCGAGGAAAAGCAGGCGTTTGAAGCGTTGGGCAAGTTATACCGCGAAGACTCGCAGGTCAGTGCTCACGATGCCGCCGAGGCGCGCAATAAGGCACAACATTACCTGGTGGAAAAAACGCGGCTGGGAATTCCGGGACTTTTCCAGGGCGAGGCGTTGCATGGCTTCATGGCCTACGGCAGCACCAGCTTTCCGCAGGTGCTGGGCCTGGCCAGCACGTGGGATCCGGAACTGGTGCAACAGGCGTTTACTGCAGCCGCGGACGAGATGGCGTCGTCGGGAGTCAATACAGCGTTCACACCGGTGCTGGATTTGGCGCGCGATCCGCGCTGGGGACGAACCGAAGAAACCTACGGCGAAGATCCTTATCTGGTGGCGCGCATGGGCGTGGCGGCCATCAACGGGCTGCAAGGAACTTCTTGGACGATTGACCGGCATCACGTGATGGCGACGATGAAACATTTTGCGGCGCATGGCCAACCGGAGAGCGGCACCAATACTGCTCCGGCGAATTTTTCGGAGCGAGATTTGCGCGAAACGTTCCTAGTTCCGTTCCGCGCCGCGGTGCAGGAAGCGCACGTGGGCAGCGCGATGGCCTCCTACAACGAGATCGACGGCATTCCGAACCATGCCAACCGCTGGCTGCTGGATCGGGTTCTGCGCCAGGAGTGGGGTTTTCGCGGCTATGTGACTTCGGACGCAAACGGCCTGCAGATGCTGGTGGACACTCATCACATCGCCGCCGATTTCTACGACGCAGCACGCAAAGGGCTGGCCGCGGGCGTGGACTACGATCTGTCAAATGGCTCCGTTTACGCCACGTTGGTCGACCAGGTCCGCGACGGCAGAGTGCCAGAGGCTGAACTGAATCAAGCTGTGGAGCGCGTGCTGGCGGCGAAGTTTCGTCTCGGCCTGTTCGAGAATCCGTATGTGGACCCCGACTATGCGCAGAAGATTACGAATAGCTCTGAGCATAAGGAACTGGCACTGAAGGTGGCGCAGAAGGCGATCGTGCTGCTCAAGAATGACCAGAACCTGCTGCCGCTGGATCTGAAGAAAGTGAAGACCATTGCAGTGATCGGGCCGAATGCGGCCGATGTGCATCTCGGCGGATATAGCCGCGATCCGGGCCCGGGAAACCAGATCAGCATTCTTGACGGCATTCGCAAACGCGCGGGAGACAACGTTAAGGTGCTTTACGCGGAAGGCTGCAGAATCACGACGGGCAAGCAGGGCTGGGCGGCATGGTACGAGAATAAAGTCACGCAGCCTGATCCCAAGACGGAGATTGAAGCCATTCGAGCCGCGGCCGCCGTCGCGCGGCAATCCGATGTGGCAATCGTCGTGGTGGGAGAGAATGAAAGCACCAATCGCGAAGCCTGGTCGGAACAGCATCTGGGTGACCGCGATTCTTTGGACCTGCTTGGTTCGCAGGAAGCTTTAATTCGGGCCGTAGTCGAGACCGGCAAACCGACGGTCGTGTTTCTGATCAACGGGCGGCCTTTGTCGATCAACTACGTCAAGGAGCATGTCCCAGCGATTCTGGAAGGCTGGTACCTGGGCGAACAAGGCGGGACGGCGGCGGCCAACGTGCTGTTCGGCGACGTGAATCCCGGCGGGAAACTGCCCATCACGTTTCCGCGCACCGTTGGACAGCTTCCAGATTTCTACAATCACAAGCCATCGAGAAATCGCAGTTACCTGTTTGACAGCCGCGAGCCTCTATTCCCGTTCGGCTACGGGCTTAGCTATACGCAATTCCGTTTCGAGAATGTTCGGGTCGAACCCAAGAGCATTCGAACGGGCGGTTCCGCCAAGGTATCGGTCGACATTACGAACTCCGGCAGTCGTGCAGGGGACGAAGTGGCCCAGTTGTACATTCACCAGCGAGTGGCTTCGACTACTCGTCCGGTAATGCAATTGCGCGGCTTCAAACGCGTCAGCCTCGAGCCCGGACAGAAAGTGACGGTGGACTTCATACTGACTCCTGAGGATCTGTCGTTGATCGATGTAAACAAGGATCGCGTGGTCGAGCCGGGCACATTCGATCTTATGGTGGGAGCGAGCTCGGCGGAAACCAGCAGCATCGCGCTCGAAGTGGTTAACCCATAGCTATAGTTTTGCGGAGATTCAGATTACCCATGAACGTTAGACATTCAGAGCGGTTCTTTGTCTTATTTATGGCCGGTCTTCTCACCTGCCTGTTCTGCGCCACGGCTGCGCACGCTCAATGGACAGCGATGAATCCGGTCCGCAAGATTCAGCAGGAAGCGGACGGCGTTCTCTTCACCATGGGAACCGGCAGCTTGAAGGTGCAAGTGTGTTCGGACTCGGTGATCAGGGTGCTTTATTCGCCCACGGCCACGTTTCCGAAACGCGCGGACTTCGTGGTCACCAAAGAAAGCTGGCCGGCCGGGCAATGGATAATGCAATCCACCTATGACGCGGTCACGCTGACAACTTCTCTTCTGAAAATTACGGTTACACGGAAGGACGGCGCGATTGCCTACGCTGAAGTGAATGGCGGCTCGCTGGTGCAGGAATCGTCCCGCAGCCTGACTCCCGAAAAAGTGAACGGAGAAGATACGTATCGCGCTGAATCGATGGTCAGCATTTACGGCTCTCACGAAGGGCTCTATGGCCTGGGACAGCACCAGGCGGGCGTATGGAACTATCGTGGTGAATCGGTCGACATATCGCAGGAGAACAGCAACATCTCCGTGCCGCTGATGCTGTCGAGCAAAGGTTACGGCATTTTTTGGAACAACACTTCGCGCAGCCGTTTTAACAACCGTTTCGCAAATATTCTCTACATCAGCTCCGAAGTTGCCGACGTGATCGACTACTACTTTCTTTACGGCCCAGATTTCGACAAGATTATTGCGAGCTATCGCGACCTGACCGGGCAGGCTCCTATGTTCGGCAAGTGGGCTTACGGTTTCTGGCAATGCAAGAATCGTTACAAGTCACAGGATGAAATCCTGGGCGTTGCGCGTAGGTATCGCGAACTGCACATCCCCGTCGACAACATCGTTCAGGATTGGTTCTGGTGGAATCGCAAAGGTGAATTCGTCTTCAACAAGAATTATCCCGACCCGAAAGGGATGGTGGACGAGTTACACCGCGAAAACTTCCACCTGATGATTTCGATCTGGCCGTTCTTCGAACCGGGGTCGAAGAATTACGATTACATGCAGGGCAAGGGCTGGTTTGTCGACAAGTTCAAGTACGCGAAACCGCCGTACCATACCGATGCAATGGCGGTGTATGACGCGACGAGCCCCGAGGCACGCAAGTATTACTGGGATGAGGTGAATAAAGGGTTGTTCAGCATCGGGCTCGATGCCTGGTGGATGGATACGACCGAACCCGAGACCGAGGGGCAAGAAGAGAATATTCTGCTGAATCACAAGCTGGCGGCTGGCAGCGGAAACCGCTACGTCAACGTGTTTCCCCTGCTCGACACGCAAGCAGTGTATCAAGGACAGCGGAGCGCATCCGAGAAAAAACGCGTGTTCATCCTTTCTCGCTCGGCATTCGCGGGATCGCAACGAAACGGGGTGACGGCCTGGTCGGGCGACATCAACTCGGACTGGCTTAGCTTCCGGCGGCAGGTTCCCGCCGGCCTCAATTTCGCGCTTTCGGGGATTCCCTACTGGACCACCGATATTGGCGGATTTGTTTTTGGTGACACTCGCGACCCGGACTTCCGCGAACTCTTTGTTCGCTGGTTTCAGTACGGCACGTTTAATCCTATCCTGCGGGTTCACGGTACACGTCACCCGGACGAGAACGAATTGTGGTCTTACGGGCCGGACGCGCAAACGATTCTGGTGAACTTCGATCGCTTGCGCTACCGCATGCTCCCCTACATCTATTCGCTGGCGTGGAGGACGACCAGTGAAAGCTACACGCCGATGCGGCCGCTGGTCATGGACTTCCGCAACGATTCTCGTGCTCAGAACATTGGCGACCAGTTCATGTTCGGGCCGGCGTTCCTGGTGAATCCGGTAACTTATCCTGAAGCTACAAGCCGGCAAGCTTATTTGCCTGGCGCGAAGTGGTATGACTTCTGGACGGGATCTTTGGTGGAGGGAGGGCGGACCATCAACGCGATCGCTCCCCTCGACCGTCTGCCGTTGTACGTACGCGCGGGATCGATTCTTCCTCTGGGCCCGGATGAAGAGTGGTCCACGGAGAAAGCGGCCGACCCCATCGAACTCCGGATTTACCGCGGCGCAAACGGAGACTTCACGCTCTACGAGGATGAGAACGATAACTACGATTATGAAAAGGGCGTGTATGCAACGATCCCCCTGCACTGGGACGACGCGGCGCACACCTTGATCATTGGCGATCGCAAGGGACGGTTTCCGGGCATGCTAGAGAGTCGTTCATTTCGCGTCGTCTTCGTCGGCGAGAACCACGGAGTGGGAGTGAATCCAGCCGACGAGGCGGACAAGACCGTGCAGTACTCGGGAAAACAGATCTCGGTGACTCCATAATCAACGGGAACTTGCTTGCGCGGGCTCGGTCACTTTCAATGTCTGGTCAGCGGAAACATTTTGCAGGGTCTGAACGATTCCGGAGGGCCAGTGGATTTCGATCAGGTCCGCTCGATTGTCAGAGCCCAGACCGAAATGGACCGGGCCGTCGCTGGATGACGCGTAACCGACGCTGGTCGTCATATGGTTATACTGCGCACCACTCTTGGTGACTAGCTTGATGCGGGCGCCGATGCCATCGCGGTTGCTCTTGGTTCCACGCAAAGCGATATCGAGCCAATGGCCGGACTTTTCGCTGCGATTCATCCAGATTTCGGCCTCGTGGCCAATTGCGCTGACCACCACATCGACCCGGCCGTCGCCATCCAGATCACCGAAGGCACAGCCACGGTGGCGGGCGAGAGGAGCCGCTTTGAAGCCTGCTTCCTCGGTCAGCGGCTCCCATTTCCCACTCGCACCCAGGTTGCGGAAGACGGTGTTCGATTGATCGACGGGCTGCCCAGGCTGGTTCAGCGATTCCACGTGGCCGCGGCTTACGAACAAATCCTTCCATCCGTCGTTGTCGAAGTCGTATAAGGCTGCGCCGAAGCCCGACATCTGGCGGCTGGGATCTCTCATACCGCTCTCGGTGGTCACTTCGCGGAAGTCTCCTTTGCCTGTGTTCTGGAAAAGAGGGAAGGTCTGATTGTTCAAGGCGACGAACGCGATGTCGGGATAGCCGTCGTTGTTGAAATCGCGAAAATCCAGTCCCATGCCGGAGATGAAGCTGCCATCTTCGGTGAGGGCGACACCAGCCTCGAACGCGACTTCCTCGAACTTGTTCCCCAGGTTATGGAAGAGCGAGTTGTAAGACGCGTCGTTGGTGACGAATAAGTCCGGGCGGCCGTCGAGATCGTAATCCGCCATGCCGACGCCCATGCCTTTGCCGACGTGTGCGCGCAAGCCCCATTCCTTCGAAACGTCCTGGAAAGTGCCGTCACCTTTGTTCAGAAACAGCTGGTTGGGCTGGCCCTTGTAGAACTTCGGACTGCAGTAGTCGGCAACGCCCCCGATCGCGCACAGCGGCTTGTCGGAGTATTCCCACTGCATGTAATTAACCACGAAGAGATCGAGCAGGCCGTCGTTGTTCACATCGACCCAGGCGGCGGTGATGGCCCAGTAAGGGCCGAACTCGGGATCGGGACGATTCAAGCTCGCGTCCAGGCCCGCCTTGACCGTCACGTCAGTGAACGTGCCGTCGCCGTTGTTGTGGTAGAGCGTGCTGTGGTGCAGGCCGGCGACAAATAAATCTGGATGGCCATCGTTGTCGTAGTCTGCCACGGCAACGCCCATGTCATAGCCGGAACCGGCCAGACCGGAGGCGTCGGTGACGTCGGTAAAGACGCCGTTGCCGTCGTTGCGGAACAGGCGGTTACGGTATTTGGGGGAATCCTTTTTGAGCGTGGCCAGGTTCGCGCCGTTGGTGAGGAAGATGTCGGGACGTCCGTCACCGTTGTAGTCGAAGACGGCGACGCCGCCCAGCATGGTTTCCGGCGCATTGCGCGCCGGCGTTTCATCGTTCTGTAGAACGAAGGGGAGGGATTTCAATTCGAACTGAATTGGGCTTTTCGCAGGCGGCGAAGCGGGAAACAGCCACCAGCAAGCGACCGACAGGAGGGCGGAAGCTGCGAGGGGGAATGTTCTGATCATCTCCAGGGACATCTGCAAAAACAATCTGAAAAAAAGAAGGGTGGCCGAAGCCACCCTTGCAATGTTACCCGACGGTTGCTGTTAGAAGTAGAACTTCGCAGCAAACGTCACCACCCGTTGGCCAGTCTTAAAGTTTGGCTTGCCGGTCGTCGTTCCGTTGGTATTGGTCGGTGCAATTGAAACCATAGTGTAGTTGCAGACGGCAGGGTTGCTAGTACTCTGGCTACCTTGGTTAAGAACGCTGCAACTAGCTCCTGGCGCAAGCTGACTGACGGGATACGTCGCCGCAGTGCTCTGCTGCAGATTGATCGTCTCGTCGCCTGTTCCACCAAGACCGAACTGATACAGCGGATGATTCAGGAAATTGGTAGCTTGAACCCTGAATTCGACTCGCTTACTTTCCGTGATCTTGAAGCTCTTGTAGATGCCGAGATCACTGTCAAAGTAAGCGGGTGCCTTGATGTACGGCCATATCTTGGTGCCGGGCTGGCCGTAACCTGGAGTGGTGAAGCAGTTGGGATTGAAGTAGAGCCCAGAGGCATGGTTCCGCGGGTCGCAGGTCACTAGTGGGTAAAATCCCTCGTAGCCGCCACCGGTTTGATCGGTCCCGTACCAGGTGCCCGCGTTAACCCCATTTGATTTCAAGCCATTGGGCAGGAGAATGCTGTTGTCAGGCAGGTTCGGCGCGCCCTGGAGTGGAACGGTCAGGCCACCGGCCCATGAGAAATTCAGGGTGCTGTTCGGTTGCAGTGGAGCGCCACTTTGGTACGTCGTGTAGCCCGACAGCTGCCAGCCATCCACAGCGCCCTCCAGGAAGCGATTGCCGTGAACGAACTTGGGCATGTTCCACACGTAGGTCGCATTGAAAATCTGCGTGTGGTCGTAGGCGAGCGGTCCATAGTTTGCTCTCAAATTAAACGGATCGACCATAGAGCCGTTGGTGGGCCCGTTGTCCGATTGGCCGTCGCGAATGCCCATCACCTTGCCGAAGGAGTAGTTGAAGAAATAGCTGAGCGACCCCGACTGCTTTTTCCACGACGCCTGCAGCGCATTGTAGTTCGCGTAACTGCCATGGGTTATCAGATAAATATCCGTGTAGTTGGTCAACGGCCGGTAGTTGTTTTGAGTGAAAGCGTGGTTGTAGTTGTTGAACAGCGCCACTCCGTTCGGTCCAACCGCGTTGCAGTTGAGGTAGTCGGTGGGATCCGTGCCTGGGGTGGGGGGGTTGCTCTTGATGCTGTTGTTGTTGCACGGCAACGCACTCGCCGAGGCATACAGTTTAGTGCCGTTGGGCGCTGACGCCGTTGGATCCCCGAAAAAGTAACCTCCCGGCTGCACGGCGTTGAGGTCATCGATCTTGCCGTTTGAGCCGTTAATCAGCTCGTTCCGGCTCTGGTTTCCGATGTACGAGACTTCAAACACGGAACGCCAAGGCAAGGATTCGGCAACGCTGATGTTCCAGTCGTTCGTGTAAGGGGTTCGGTTATCTCCCTGTTGCATCACAGAAATCGCGGTGCCGTTGGCCGCCGAGGAAATAGGCGGCGTATAGCTGTTGATCTGAGCATATGAAGTGAGGTTGTTCACGGACGGGGTGAAAATGCCCTCAGCCAGGCTTATAGGTCCGCCGACGTCATTCACGGCAACCTGATAGCGGAACGATGCAAAACCACCCCGTATGACCGTCTTGCCATTTCCAAATACGTCATACGCGATGCCGACACGAGGTTCATAGTAGAACAACGGCGACACCCAACCTGACAGTGGAATGCTGCTGTTCAAGGCATGCCAGGTTAGGCCAGGGTTGGCAACTGTGGGGTTGTTGGTGTAAGTCGCTGGATTCCAGACTGCCGATCCGTTACTCGGACCGTACCACTGGCCGACGTGATCCATACGCAAGCCATAGCTCACAGTCAACTGCGAGTTGGTTTTGTACGAGTCTTGCGCGTAAATCGACCACTGATGCATCTTAATGTCGTTTGTGACGTCCTGGCTCGGCTGTGTGTAATTGCTCATGTGTCCGATCAGGAAATCGGCCACGGTGTTCCCGGTGCTGACAGCCCCCCAGTTCAGATTGTAGTTGCCATTGGCGCCGGTGAAGATCCCGCTGCTGGTTTGCAGATTTTCGCTGGTATCCCAGTAGGCCCCGAGCTTGATGGTATGGGAACCGATGACCTTGGTGAAATTGTCGTAAAGCGAAGGATCCTTCTTTTCGGCACCGAAGCCACTGCCCTGAAAGTTACCATCCAGGTTCATTTCTGCGATGTTGGGGAACGTGCCCCCCCAGGGTCCCTGAATGTTCGGTATCTGCTTCGTCGTTACGCCAAAAAGTCCCTTCATGGTCATCCCAAGCGCGTTGCGATCAACAGCCGCAGGATTGCTCAGGCTGTTGGGATTGACGTAGCGTGCCAGAGTGAACACAGCCTCGTTGGTTGTAGTTGGGTTGAAGGCGTGAACAAAGTTGACCATTACTTCCTGGGAAGTGGTATTGGCGACCACATTGGACGGGTAGGGAAGCGTCCACGGTGGAGTCCACCAGATACCCACAGGATGTTGGTCGGCTTCGATCTGCCGGGTATACGATCCGGTCAGCTTGGTGTTGTCACCTATGGCATAGTCAATTTTGCCAGTCGCTTCCCAACGGTTCTGGGGAGTGCTCGACACGTACTGATAGTTGCTCCAGCCGTTTCCTGCAGTTGGGGTGACATTGGCGTGGGGCAGGAGCTTGGCGTAGGCTACACCGTTCGGGTCGAAATCTGCCGCGGGAATCACGCTGTTGTTCGTGTTGGGCGGAGGAGCGTACATGCCGTCGTAGGCGTACTGCCAAGCGCTGTTGAGCTGTTGAGCCAGAGTTTTGCCGGTACTCACGACGGTCGAACCCGGAACTCCATTGATCGTGGTATTGCTGAGATCCCCGGTTAGTTGCTCGGCAGTCGGAATGTTGTAGTTAATGATGCTGCCCGCGGGGTGTTGCCGCATGTATTCATAACCGCCCCAGAAGAACAGCTTTTGCCGTCCCTTATTAAGAAAGGGGATGGGACCACCAGCGTTGCCGCCCATGTAGTAGTAGCTTTCTGCGGGAGCAGCAACGGCGGCAGAGGTTGCGCCCGATACGATTTGGCTGTGCGTGTAAGCGTCAATCGCATTCAGAGCACTGTTGCGGGCGTAGGTATAGACCTCGCCATGGTACTTGGAGCCGCCGCTCTTGCTGAAGGCCTGGAAAATTACTGGGCCCTTGGCGTACTCAGCGTCGTAATTCGACATCAGTACCTTAACTTCGCTGATCATGTCGGTGTTGATGTTGGCAATCTGGGTACCGGCGTTGCCTGGATCAATCAGGTTTGCGCCGTCCAGCATGAATGCCATGGCGCCGTTGGGCTGCGTACCGTTGGCGGAGAAGTTGCCGATGGGCCCGCTGTTGGTGCCCACGACCTTGTCGGAGAAGCCGGAACCCTGGCTGGTGCCATTGGAAAACGCCATGCCGGGCATAATCTTGAGCAGCTCACCAGCGTCGCGGTTGCCCATGGGGAAAGCATTCACCATGTTCTCCGGGATGGTGGCGCTGATTTCGGCGTTTGCGGTGGGCACGGAGAGAGAACCGGCGGAAATCTCCACCGTCTCAGTCACCGCTCCAACCTGCAAAGCGATTTGCGGCAGAGTGCGGTCATCGCCCTGGGCGAAGGAGATACCGGCCTGCTTCCATTCCTTAAACCCCGGCGCAACGATGGTCAGGGTATAGGTTCCGGGCTGGATAGCGGTAACTGAAAAGTAACCGGTTGAGTTCGACACGGTCGTACGCATGTCGCCGCTCGCCTGGTTGATCATTGTGATCTTGGCATTCGCCACCACGGCGCCCGTCGTGTCCTTGGTTGTGCCGGACAACGTGCCGGTCAATTGCTGACCGAAACTGAGCGAAGAGACGGAGACGAAAATGGCCAAGCATGCAAGCAGGGCTAGTGTTTTACAAGCCGACTGTGACTTCGAAGTCATCGAACAGCCTCCAGATTGAGCGGTGGGACGGCCGTCTAACGCGTCACCTTTTAGGCGGTTGGGTCGCTACTGAGCGGCCCCTACCCCGTCGAGGCAATGCGGTGGACGTCATACAAAAGTACTAGTTCCGCGTCTGGGGGGTTTTATCGTACCTTGACGAACGGTGTCAAGAAAAAAACGATTTTTCATTGGATCGTAATCGATTCCGGTGGAGGCCGGGACCCGATGTGGTCAAAATCAGGCAGAAACTGATTTTCGGCCCGGAAAGTGGGTTCGACGTCATGAATAAGGCCGGAATTTCTCAAAAAATGGGCTTGAAGATGGGTCGCAACGAACCGCTCCTATGGCCCGTCCATGCGGTGGTACGATAGTAACCAGAATGCAGGGATGGGATTCGGCAGTGCTTCTTGTGGACCTCAATTCGCGGCCAAAAGAGGACACAGGCTCGGTGGTCTCGATCAAATCGCGGCAATGCCGTGTCTGCGCGGTTCTGATCGCAGCGTTCTTTACGTGTGCGTGCTTCCCGGAGGCGACGGGCCAGAGCGCGCCGGACCGGGGGGGCGATTTGATTGCGCGAGCCGCCGCGGCGCAAATGCAAAACGACATCCCGCGCGCGATTGAACTCTATTCTCAGGCCGTGAAAGTCAACCCAAAATGGCCTGATGGGTGGTGGTTCCTGGGTTCTCTGCAATACCGAACCGGGGCCTTTATCCCGGCAAGGGATGCGGTTTCGCGCTATATCGAGATGACGCCCAACGCAGGCCCAGCTATTGCGTTACGCGGTTTGTGCGAATTTGAGACCGAGCAGTACAAGGAAGCTTTGGGGGACATTCAACGGGGAATATCCCTCGGCGCTGCGAACCAGCCACGCAATGAACAAATCCTTCGCTATCATGAGGCGTTGCTGCAAACGCGATTGGGGAACTATTCGAGTGCACTGAAGACGTATTCATTTTTTGCCAAGACCGGTGTCACCAACCCCGAACTGCTCGTCGCGATCGGACTGGCCGGATTGCGAATGCCCCTGCTGCCAAAGAACGTCGGCGCAGAGCAGCAGCCGCTAGTTTCCGCCGCGGGGGATGCTGCCTACCGGTTCTTAGCGGGAGATGAGACATCTGCCACAACGGCGTTTCAGGAGTTGTTTCGGCTCTACCCTAGCGCACGCAACGCACATTTTCTTTATGGTTACCTGTTGTTCGCCAACGACCCCGACGCGGCCCTTAGCGAGTTCCTGCAGGAGTTGAAAATTTCGCCATCGAACGCGGACGCAGATTTAATGACGGCGTGGGCTCTGTTGTTGCGGAATCGCGTTCGTGAGGCGCTGCCCTATGCGCAGCAAGCCGCCGCCGGGGAACCGAGGCTTGCCTCCGCGCAACTTGTGTTAGGCAGGTCTCTCATGGAAACTGGAGATCTGAATGGCGCCCTGGAGCACCTGCAGGAAGCGCTTCAACTGGAACCTGATAACCTCGAGACTCACCTTGCTCTTGCCAAAGCCTACTCGAAATCCGGCCGCAACGAAGACGCCCGCCGTGAGCGGGTCCTTTGTCTCCAGCTTACGAAGGGTACTGCCACCGCGATTGAGAGTCCGTAGGATATTACCCGTTATCGTGTTCCTTGCCGCCGGCGTCAGTGCGGCGGGACAGACCGCGCGTGAGAACACTGCATCGTCATGTGCAGGCTGCCATGCTTCTCAAGCACGACCGCAACCTCAGACGCCGATGGGTCGGGCACTGCAATGGCCGGAGTCAAATCCTCTATTTAAAAGCCATCCTGAACTTAGTTTTCGGAAAGGCTCATACACCTACGCGGTAGAGACCAAGGGAAAGCAGACCGTCTATTCAGTCACAGATGGGACCCGAACGATTTCCTTGCCTATTCGCTGGAGTTTTGGGAAGGGAGCTCAGACTTGGGTCCTTGAGAAAGATGGCGAGCTTTATGAGAGCATGGTGAGCTACTACCCCTCGATCGATGGACTGGAGATTACGACCGGCGATGCAGCCCTGAACCCGCAGAATCTGGATGAAGCAGTCGGGAGGAAACTAAGGAAAAGTGAGCCCAAGGATTGTTTTGGCTGCCACTCGAGTAATGCGGTCTCGAACGGTGAACTAACCTTCAAGACCCTAGAACCAGGCGTAACCTGCGGACATTGCCATACCGGCTCCACGGCGCACATGATTGCAGCAGTTCAGGGCGGAGAATTCGACGCGGCGCCGCCGGACTTGAAAAAGCTCTCGACGGAAGACATCTCAAATTTTTGCGGGCAATGCCACCGGACGTGGGAGACGGTTGTGCGCAGCGGCTGGCGCGGCGAAGTCGATGTTCGCTTCCAGCCCTACCGCCTGGCCAACAGCAAGTGTTTTAGTGGTACAGACCCCCGCATCAGCTGCATTGCTTGCCATGACCCGCACCAGGAGCTCGCCACCGCAGAGGGCTCTTATGATGGGAAGTGTCTGGCCTGCCATGCGTCCAAGAATGCATCTGCGCCCGGCGGTGGTCATAACGATGCAAAGGCATGTACGGTCGCAAATGCAAACTGCGCCAGTTGCCACATGCCAAAAGTCAAGCTGCCAAATGGACTTATGACCTTTCACGATCACGAAATCCGGATTGTGAAACCAGGTGCACCGTACCCTGACTGAGAGACACCGCGCGAAGAATTGCGAATTGGCCTGAAAGTGCGCTTCCAGCCTGCCTTTCGCGGCAAAGGTGCCGCGAAGCGCCGAGCTTGCATGGGCGACTGGTCTATCTTATAGTCGATTCAAAAGCGGCAACGTTTACCGGCGACACAAACATGTATCGGTTGTGCATCTATCTCGGACTTGTGATCGCGACGTCTGGGCTATGCGCAGCTGGCTCAAGCGAATGTGTGCCCTCTCAGGATCTGCAGGCTAAACTCCAGACGCAGCCCAAGGCCGATACCTATGCTGAAGCGGGAATGTGGTACGGAGACCATGGGCAATATGCGTGTGCGGTGGGAGCGTATAGGGACGCCCTGAAACGAGAGCCCAAATCTGCTCAGTTTTTGTACCTTTTGGGTCTCAACCTGCTTCGCAAGGGTGACTTTAGCGACGCGGTGAAACCGCTTCAACAATCGATTGAAATCAAGCCTGACGTTCTCAAGCCTCACCTCCTGCTGGCGAGCGCTTTGGAGGAGCTTCATCGACCGGCGGAGGCCCGGAACGAGTGGAGGGCAGCATTGACAATCGACCCGCACTCCGATAACGCACTAGATGGGGCAAGTAGGAACCTCCTCGCCACGCGTGACTTCGATGCCGTAATGGCGCTGCTTGGCCCGGAGCCGAAGGGTGAGAAGTTGACTCTCGACTTAGCGTCGGCGTACGAGGGCGCCGGGAACCCGGACCAAATTGTGGAAGTCCTCAAGAAAGGGTTGCAGGCGACGCCCTCGTCAAGCGCCTTGACCAACGCGCTGATCACGACCCTGGTCTTACAAGCGCATTATCAGGAAGCCGCGAAGATAGGCGAAAAATGGATTCGGCAGCATCCTCGTGATCTCGATGCGCAGATACTCTACCTACATGTACTCGTGCTCAGCGACGACGAAGATCTCGCGCGGCCCCTGGCAAAGAAGCTGCTTTCGGCTGCGCCGCACGATTTCATGGTCCTGTACCTTAACGGGGTTCTGGAGAACAGGTCGGGGAACTACGCCGGTGGCCGCACTTATCTTGAGAAAGCAGTGGCGCTAAATCCAAGTCACTACAACAGCCGCTATAACCTGGGAATTGCCCTCGAAAACCTGAACGAGCCGCAGGCAGCAAGAGAGCAATTCGAAAAGGCCCTGGCCTTGGGTGCCTCCGAACCGCAGGTCCGTTTTGAATACGCGAAGGTGCTGCGAACCGTGGGCGAAACCAAGCTGGCAGGAGAGCAGCTTAAGCTCTACCAGCAGGAGCAACAGGCCAAAGCGGATCGTACCGTGGGGGCGAGCAAAATGGCGCAAGCCGACAAGGAACTCGCCGTCGACCCCAAGAAGGCGGCGGCGCTCTATCGCGATGCCATCGCGGTACTGCCGGAGAATGCGCTGCTCAGCTATAAATTATCGGTTGCGTTGGATCGAGCCGGTGATACCGCCGCCGAGCGCGAGGCGTTGCAGAAAGCCATACAAATCGATCCGGCCATGGCAATCGCTCGTCATCAACTCGGCTACTTAGCATTTTCCAGCGGAGATTTCGCAACCGCGGAAGAGCAGTTTCGCGAGGCGGTGCGCGCCGCTCCCGGATACACCGAGGCCTGGATCAGCCTGGCGGCAACGCTGGCCACGGAGTCTCGCCAGCCGGAGGCTCAACAGGCAGTGCAGCGAGCGTTGGAAATCGATCCTCAGAACGCGAATGCGCTTGCACTTCAGAAGGACCTCGCGAATGGCGCCGGCGCGGCCCATCAGTGAGATGATGCAAGTTCTGATCTGTTAAGATTCGATCGAGTATGGCCAAGGGAAAATCGGGAAATTGGACACGGCGCCGCATGCTGGGCACGATTCCCGCAGCTTTGCTGCCATCTTTAATTCCGTCTCACCTTCATTTCCTGGCTGCTCCGGACAAGCCCCCCGCTGCTCCCTTCTCGCGTTTCGTCGATGTTGCTGAAAGTGCGGGACTGACAAAGACGATGATCTACGGTGGAGCGGATCATATAACGTACATCGTGGAGATCAACGGCGGCGGTTGCGCTTTCTTCGACTACGACAATGATGGTTGGATGGACATTTTTATTCTCGGTGGCCGGCGGCTGGAGGGCATTCCTCCGGGTTCGAGCAATCGGCTGTATCACAACAATCGAGACGGTACCTTCACAGACGTGACCGAGAAGGCAGGTCTGTTCGATTGTGGATGGGCGTGTGGTGTCTGCGTTGGCGACTACAATAACGACGGATTTGAAGATCTTTTTCTGACGTACTACGGCCAAAACCGTCTGTATCGAAACAACGGAGACGGCACCTTCACCGACGTTACGCAGAAAGCCGGCCTTCTCTATCCCACCACGCGTTTTGGCTCCGGGGCCACTTTCTTTGATTACAATCGTGATGGGCTGCTTGATCTGTTTGTCTCGAACTACGTGGTAATTGACCTGGCGACCGCGTCAAAACCTTCTCTGGATGTGCCCAACTGTAACTACGAAGGGGTGGCTACCAATTGCGGACCTACTGGCCTGCCGGCGCCGCAGCACTTTCTTTATCGCAACAATGGGGATGGTTCGTTCACCGATGTTTCCAAAGAATCAGGAATCGCTGCGGTGCGAGGTTCGTTTGGGTTCACCGCGTTGGCCTTTGATTCGGATGAAGACGGCTGGCAGGACATTTTCGTGGCTTGTGATGCCACCCCGAGCTTGCTGCTGATGAACAACCATGACGGAACTTTCCGCGAAGAGGCACTGGAGCGCGGGGTTGCTCTAGGACCAGGTGGCGACCTTATGGGCGGCATGGGGGTGGGTGCCGGTGATTACGACCTCGACGGCCACATCGATCTGGTGAAAACGCACTTCCAGAATCAAGCTACAGGTTTGTATCGGAATAATGGGAAGGCGGAATTTGACGATGTTACTGCGGCCGCCGGTCTGAGCATGGACCGCCGCTTCATCAGTTGGGGCACGGCGCTGGTCGATCTCGACAATGACGGTTATCCAGATATTTTTAACGCCACAGGGACGGTGTACCCAGAGTTGGAGCGCGTGTACGCAAAATATCCCGCGCACAGCCCACGCGTCCTGTTTCGTAATCTGGGAAATGGCAAATTTGTCGAACTGGGCGACGAGGCCGGGCCCGGTGTTTCTGCCAAGCATCAGAGCCGCGGCGCAGCGTTTGGGGACTTCGACAACGACGGCGATATCGACATTGTGATCATGAATCGCAACGAGCCGCCTTCCCTTTTGCGCAACGATGTTCCTTCCGGGAACCACTGGCTCAAAGTCAGACTGGAAGGAACAAAGAGCAACCGGAGCGCGCTGGGATCTCGCGTGCTCGTGCATTATGGGGGAAAGGTCCAGGCCCAGTGCCTGACCAGCCAGAGCAGTTTCTTGTCATCCAATGATCCGCGGCTGCATTTTGGCCTGGGCAAAGTATTAACTGCGGACGTCGAAGTCTATTGGCCGACAGGCGCCAAAGAGACGTTTACCGGCATATCCGCAGATCAACTCGTGACCATCCGCGAAGGCCAAGGAATTGTAAAAGGACGGCCTTTTCGCTGAAGCGAGCTGTGCATCGCCTTTACAACGGGTCTGCGGGGGATGCAAAATCGAGACGCCGGTTTCTTTGCGCCGTGCGGAACTGAGACTATCCATGTACCGATCCAATTTCCTTCGATCCCTGGTCTGCAGCCTCTTTTCTTATGCACTTCTTCCGGTTCTATTTGCAGGCGCGGTTCACGGTCAGTCCACTCCCGACCAAGAGACCGGAAGTTCGACTTCTACCATTATTAAGAACGTCGACGAAGTTTCCATCGACTTTGTAGTTCGCAATAAGAAGAAGTCTCTGGATCTCAAACCTGAAGACGTCGCGATCACCGACAACGGTTCGGCGGTAAAGCTCTCCGATCTTCGTCTTGTAACCGGGCAATCGAGCGGGAAGCATCTGATCACGTTTTTGTTCGATTCACTCGACCCGTCAGCCGCGACCAACGCACGTGAGGTTGCGGGAAAAATACTGAAGTTGTTCCCCGAGCAGGGCTTTACTTTTTCGGTATTCAACACGGACGGACGCCTGCGACTGTTTCAGGAGTTCACGTCGGATCGGAAAGAGCTTCAGCGCGCGGTCAGTCTCGTGACCAGCGAGAAAAGTCCGAGTCGCGACCAAGCTGCAGTCCTCGCGGAAAAGAGGCTGATATCCAACCTGCAGTCCGGGGCCGTGCAATCGGAATCCCAAGGATCGGCAGATCGTCGGATTGTCCAGCGAGCGATGCTCGCAGCGCTCACGGATTCGCAGCGAATCATTCAGGACCAGCATACCCAGGCGTCGCTGGCCGGCTTGCTAGCTCTGGCCCGGTCGCAAACTCCGATTCCGGGACGAAAGCTCGTCATTTATTTCACCGAAGGAGTACAACCCAATTCGGACACGCGCGACGTCCTACGCTCAATTGCCGGCGCGGCGAATCACGCCGAGGTCAGCGTTTATGTCATCAATAAAACCGCGCTCGATACGAAACTGATGGACGGATTGGTGGAAAGCGCGGCGATCGGACAGATATCCGCGTCCAACCGGGCCAGCCCGCTGTTTCCAGCCGCCGGCCAGAACACTGCGGTTCCGTTGGCCTTCGGGCCTGGGTTGGCCAGTTCGCTTAGCACTACATTAACGCGAATGGAGGGAGACGGCCTTGCAGGCAGTCGCGATCCTCTGGCTGGCATGGCGGCAAGTACTGGCGGGGCTTATATCTTCTCCGAAGACAATCTGAAGAAGCCGTTTAAGCAGGCGGTTGCGGACCTGACTACTTATTACGAGGCGTCGTATGCTCCGCCTACGCTGGAGTACGACGGAAAGTTCCGTCCAGTCACGGTCAAAGCTCTGCGGCGGGGGCTGAAGGTGCAGTCGCGAGCGGGATATTTTGCCGTTCCTCCGGCCGACGAGGTGCGACCGTTCGAGGCGCCGATGATGAAACTCTTGTCCGAAGAGCAGTTGCCGGCAGAGTTGCAATTCCGCGCCGCCGTCCTACAGCTGGGCAGTTTTACGACAGGGAACGAGAATACCTTGGTTGTCGAGGTGCCGATCTCCGGACTCGAAACCCGAAGCGATCCCAACGCTAACTTGCTTTCCTGGCATGTGTCGATTGTTTCGGAAGTCAAGAACAAGTCCGGGGCTGTGGTGGAGCGTTTCAGCGACGATATTCCCGGCCATGGCGCTCTGGATTTGAAGGAGCAAATGCTGCTGGGCAGTGCCACCATGCAGCGCCATTTCGCGCTTCCTCCCGGTGAATACACTGTTCAAACTGCCGTGGTGGACCGCAATAGCGGAAAGATGGGGGGACAACGTGGACACTTCGAAGTTCCGAGCGTCGCATCAGGTCCATTCCTGAGCGATGTGTCGCTGGTGGGAAGAATCGATCCTTTCCCAGATGAGTTGGACCCTTTCGAACCGCTCCGCTACCAGAAGGGCAAAGTAGTTCCGACTCTTTCCGGGCAGGTGCTTCCGGGAACAAAAGACATCTCTTTTTTTTTCCTTGTGCAACCGGATTCCAGCATGTCTGACCCAGCGATGCTTGAACTGCAGGTACTGCGGAATGGAGAATTGTTCGGGCAGGTACCGTTGCAGCTTCCAAAGGATCTGGGAGAAGCATTCCCCTATCTTGCATCGCTGAAAACCAGCTCCTTCCCCGCCGGAAGGTACAGCGTAATGCTGTCGTTGACGCAGAGCGGGAAGATCATGGAACGCGAAGCCAGCTTCAGCATTGCCGGGCCCGCGTTGGCCAACGCAGCAACCGGAAAACCGGAGTTAGCCGAGCACCGCAACGAGGCGGGAATGATGGCAGATTCAATTCCGGGAGAGGCTGAAATCAAGCCCATGGAACGACAGCCACTGGTGATCACGTCGTTGCCGGAGGATTCGGTCACCCGTCCCTCGAGCGAGGAGTTAGATCGAATCATCGCCGGGGCCAGAAAACACGCACTGAATTACTCGGTGAAATTGCCTAATTTTGTGTGCGTCCAGGTGACGGACCGTTCCGTCGATCCCGCGGGAAATGGAAAATGGCGGCGCAAAGATTCTTTCGGAGAGTTACTCCGTTTTGTGGATAACCAGGAGACCCGGACGACGCTGGAAGTCAACGGCCGCCCCAGTACGGTGAGCCGGGCTGACATGAACGAGTGGCCGATATCGGTCGGAGAGTTCGGCGATCTGCTCAATCTGGTTTTCCAACCATCGTCGAACGCCGAATTCAACTGGAAAGAAGCCGCTGCTTTGGCGAACGGCACGGTGCAGGTCCTGGAGTATAGGGTCGAGCGAAAGAACAACAGCATGCTCCTCAGCGACAGCAGCGGGAAGATTTCAGCCGGCATTCATGGATTGGCCTATATTGACAGCTCCACGATGGGCATTCGCCGGATCACGGTGGAGGCGGACGATCTTCCGCCCAATTTCTCTATCCATGCAGCATCGATGGCCGTCGACTACGATTACGTTTCAATTGGCGCGCACAGCTATTTGATGCCGGTGCGGGGCACGATTCGGCTAAAAAGGGGCCGGCACGAGGCGGACATCAATCAAATGGTGTTCCAGAATTACAGGCGCTACGCCTCACAAGCGAAGGTCATCGTTCCCCGGTGAGGCGAGGTTTGCGCATGCTGCCGCCGCCGCAGTCTTCCCAGGCGCAGTCTTCCCATGGAAGAGAACCAAGTTGCTGATGGCGGGCCTACTTGGCAGCAACGCGCCGCTCTAACTGCGCGATTTGTTGTTTCAATAGATCGGCGTTCGGCCCGGGCGGCACATATTTCAGGCTGCTGCGCAAGTGATCGAGTGCTCCCGCGAAGTCGCCCTTCCGCGCCAGGATCACCGCAAGCAATTGTTCAGTATTTAAGACGGTATGGCGGGGGTCGAGGGCCAGGGACTTGAGGGCGCTTGCCTGGGCAACATCAGGCCTTCCCAGCTGATAATTCGCCATGGCGTTGAGGTACCAACTTTCCGGAGTTCCTTCGGGATAGAGTTGCGCCATGTGGTTTGTGTCATCCAGGACCTCCCGCCAATTAGCACTTTGAGCGGCCAGAACCGCGAGTTGTTCGTAAGGAAGTACAAATTCAGCATCCGCGGCCAACGCTTTCGAAAACGAGTCCTTGGCTGCCTGCGAATCTGAGGCCTCTTGTATTTTCCCGAGTTGCAGCCAGGCTTCGGCGAACGTCGGGTCGGTTTGTACCGCCTTCTCGAGGTCTCGCTTGGCGCCGTCGGTATTGTGCTGGAGCATCTCGGCCCGCGCCTTTTCGAAAAGCTTGACGGCGTTGGCCGGAGCTGTTTCGGTGGTGCGGCTCAAAGTGGTAGCCGCATCGCGCCCGATCCGGGACAGCATGATCGTGCCAATATCGGGGTCGTCGCGAAGATTATGCCGGGTCAGGGTGACGGCGGTGGAACGAAAGCCAGGGATCGCGCCCTGCACGAGGCAACCTTCGAAATACGTCTCCATCTGCCGCTGAGAATCCCCTTGCTTGCCAAGGACGCCCGGCATTGTCACCGAGACAATCCCGAAGTTGCCTTTGGCATCGGTTTGCGTGGTATAGACGACGTTCCCGGCGCAAGTGACAGTCACCAGCAAGGGCTCCCAGGGCAGGGGCTCTCCCTCCACGGCCAATTTACCCAATAGAGCGCCTCCGGCGCGGCCTTGGCCTGACATATCCGCCCAATAATCGTACAGACCGGTGTCCTGAATGGACTCCGGTCGCGTGATCGTGCTCGGGGGAGCGGCAGTCGCAGGGGGCCGGGTTTGCCCCAGCGCACTCAAAGCAACGAAAAAAAGGAACGAAGACACAATCCGAAAGAATGCCTTTGCAGTCATTGCGGTAGTCCTGAACACTCATATTATCTTATCCATCTTTTCTGTTTGAGGGGGACATCCGCTGCGAATCGGACCTTCGAGCCAGGTTCAGTCTTACAAGGACTTTTGACAAGAACTGAGAGATACTTGTTGTACAATCCCGGCCATTCATGAACGGGGCCGACACCGCTGAACCGTCGAAGCGGAATGAGGGGAGAACACATGTTGAAACGCGCCCTTACAATGCTCGTCCTGAGCGGCCTGGTTGGCCCGTGGCTTGCCGGGCAGGCTCCCGCTGATCAAGCGCCCGCTAATCAAGGGCCCGCCGATAAAGACACGCCCACCATTCGGACGACGACCAGAGAGGTGATCCTGGATGTTATCGTCCGCGATAAGCATCACCACGCAATTGCCGATATCCGACCCGATGAAATCGAGGTGCTTGAAGACGGGGTCAAGCAGAAGGTCAATGCGTTTCGCAATGTGCAAGGCGCGGAACAGTTGCAGACGGAACAAAAGCTGGCGAAGAGCAACGCTCCAGTTCCCTCCCCCGGCGCGCCGGCAACACCTGCTACGGCGCTGCGCGAGCTCAATTTCGTTTCGGTGGTTTTTGCTCAAATCGCCCCACTGAATTTGGAATTCTCACACCAGGCGGTGCTGGAATTTCTCAAGAGTGGCAGCCTGCCGAACACCTACGTGACCATTTATCGGCTGGATCGTTCTCTAAAGGTCATTCAGCCTTACACGACGGATAAGACGTCTCTGCTGAATGCTGTGAATGCCGCCGCAAAAGGCGTGAACGCAGGAGGCGAGGTTGGCATTTCGGCCACAGTTGCGTCCGGTGTGAACACATCAATCCAAGCAACTACCACGAACATCATAGCCTCACCACTGACCAGCCCGGCAGCGGGACTAGCGGCCCAGAACGCAGCTTTGAACCCGCTACCGGCAATCGTGACCGATCCATTGTGGGCGAGAAATGCCGCCTCCGAGGATGCTTCCGTCACCCTGGGCAATGCTCTTTTGACTCAAGCGCACCTGGCAACCGGCCTGCGCTTTGCTGAGAGTCTCTCCAATGGCATGGATGCCCTGGACGCCCTGCGGGAATTGGTGCGAGTTCAGGCAAAACTGCCGGGCAGAAAAGTCGTTCTGTATTTGGCGGACGGATTGTCTTTACCCATGGATCGCCGAGACGCGGTGAACAGCGTAATCAGTTATGCCAATCAGATGGAAGTGGCTTTCTACGCGGTCGACACGCGCGGGTTGAGCGTTGACGATCCTATGGTGCGATCGCTTTCTGACCAGCAGCGGGTCGCCGCTGAGAGTTCGGTGAATAGAGTAAGTCCGCGCATGGGACATAAGGAGGATGACGACGAGCAACTCACCGCGTCTTCCGATAAGCAACTGGCGATGCAGGAACTGGCGGAGTCGACCGGTGGGTTCGCCGTTACCAACACCAATGAGATCGCGCTGCCCATGCAACGGGTCATGGAAGATATTCGCACTCATTACGAGGTTGCCTACACGCCGTCGGCGAAGAATTATGATGGGCATTTTCGACAGATTCAGGTGCGCATTACTCGCCCTCACGTGACGGTGCAGACCCGTTCCGGGTACTTTGCTGTGCCGGAGATCAACGGGGAACCTCTGCAGCCGTTCGAAATGACCGCCTTGCATGCTATCAATGCCCATCCGGCGACAGAGGAATTCCCTTATCAGACTCAGCTGCTCAGGTTCCGTCCCAAAGCTGCCGCGGTCGACTACCAGGTCGCCTTCGACATCCCAGTTTCGAGCCTGCAGGTGGTCACGAACCCGAAAACCGGGAAGGGGCGAATTCGAGTGTCTCTGGTGGCAATGATCCATAGGAGTGACGGAGAAGTTGTGGGCAAGGTGAGCCGTGACCTGGTGCGTGAAGTATCGAAAGCCGAACTGTCTCAGCTGGGAGATGATCGCATTCTTTACGCCGAACCGGTCGAATTGCCGGGGGGCCATTACTTAATCGACACGGCGGTTACAGACGAACTGGCCGAGAAGACCACAGTGAAGCGGATATCGGTTTTTGTCGATCCAGGAAAGGACTTCGGTGTGAGTTCCCTGGAACTGGTACGAGGAGTGCAACCGTTACCGGGACCGCGCGATCACCAGGATCCATTTGAAACGGACACCGGGCGTATCGTGCCGACACTCGCCGACTCGATGCCCTCGGGTAAGCCGATTGATATCTATTTTGTCGTTTACCCGACGACGGTATCGGATGTCGAACCCACGATCACTCTGCAGCTGTATCGAGATGGGCGCGAGGTGGGACTAAAGACCCTGCCTTCGCCACCACGCCAAGCGGATGGTTCGATGCCCGTGCTTTTGCGGATCAATCCCGATCCGGGGCAGTGCGATATGGTCGTCACGGCGCACCAGGGACCTAAGACATCGGAAGCCATGCTCTCGGTGAAGATCACCGACCACGGCACGGCCAACCCGAATTAGCTGGCAAAAAAACGCTCGGATCCGACGCGGGTTGCGTGCTGGTCTGGTTTGCAGACGCTGCGGTATGCTAGCAATCATGCGTCTGATGCTCTTCCTCTCCCTGTTCGTGACGGTTTCTTTGGCCCAGGAGCGGGATCCCGACCGGCTTTTGAATGACGCAATTCAGGCGCAGCGGCGCGGCGATTATCAATTAGCCATCACGCAATATCGCGAGCTTCTTCAGCTTCGTCCCGATAACGTCGAAGCCAAGGTGAATCTTGGCGCCGCTCTGGCGCACGTGGGCCAGTTCGATGAGGCCATCGCAAGCTATCAGTCAGCGCTTCCTGCACTGAAGGATAAGAACCCGGTGCTCCTCAATCTTGGTCTTGCTTATTACAAGAAGGGTGATCTGGCGAAGGCGCGCGAACGATTTGCGACGTTGCATCAATCGACGCCGGGCAACGTTCAGGTTGCGATTCTGCTGGCCGACACGGAGATCAAGCTGGGCGACGCCGAATCCGCAACCGGTATGCTCGAACCGCTGGAGAAGGCGAATTCGAGCAATCCCGATTTCGACTACGTGTTCGGCCTGGCCCTGATCAAGTCGGGACATCGGCGCGACGGCATTCCACACATGGAGAAATCGGCCGAACTCGCAAATAGCGGAGATGCCTACATGCTCGCCGGCGTTACGCTGATGGACCTGAACGAGTTCGAGCAAGCACGGCACGATCTGGAAACCGCACTACGGTTGTCCCCCGATCTGCGCGGTCTGCATACGCTGGTGGGGATGGCCAGAGATAAGACGGGCGATCAGAAGGAAGCCGAACCCGCGTTCCGGCAGGCCATCAAGGAGAACCCGGATGATTTCGATGCCAATCTCTACCTGGGTGCGCTCCTGTATAAACGGCGCCAGCTCGAAGAAGCGAAGGTCTATCTTGACCACGCGGTCAAGCTGAAACCGGCCGATGTAATGGCTCGCTACGAATCGGCAATGCTGAAAAGCACCTCTGGCGAATACGAAACAGCCGCACGGGAACTTGAAGGGGTGGTCAAGGACAACCCCGATTGGCTCGAGCCGCACGTGGAGCTCGCTTCGCTGTACTACAAGCTGCATAGGCCGGAGGATGGCGCCAAGGAGCGGGCCATCGTCGATCGGCTCACCGCCGAGCAGCAAGCCAAAGGGCCAAAGTAGCCCTCGACCGCCCGCGGGGAATTCAACAAAGTTGTACAGTTCCTTCGCGGCCAAGAACGCCGCTCAGGATGACTACGCTGCTTTGCACTGGGAACGTGCGCTGCTACTTCTTCGATGCTGATTCGGTTAGCTCAATACGACGATCCGCATCGATCCCGCGCAGCGTTTGCACCACACCCGACGGCCAATGGATTTCGATCTCTTCCACACGGGAGTCCGGTCCGAGTCCGAAGTGGACTGGTCCGTCACTGGATGACGCATAGCCGACACTGGTCGTCATGTGGTTGTATTGCACGCCACTTTTGGTTACGACTTTGATACGAGCACCAATGCCGTCGCGGTTGCTCTTGGTTCCGTGCAGAGCGATATCCAGCCAATGGCCGGACTTCGCGCTCCGGTTCATCCAGATCTCGGCGTCGCGGTCGATCGCGCTGACCACGACATCGATTCTTCCATCTCCATCCAAATCGCCGAAGGCGCAACCACGGTGGCGGGCAGCGGGTGAAGAACTGAAGCCTGCCTTTTCAGTGAGCGCGACCCACTTTCCGATGCGGCCAGGATTGCGGAATACCGCGTTGTATTGATCAATAGGCTGACCTGGCAGGGGCACGGATTGCACGTGACCGCCGCTTACGAATAAATCTTTCCATCCATCGTTATCGAAATCATACAAACCAGCACAATAACCGGACATTTGGAAACTGGCTTCATGCATTCCACTCTCGGTCGTGATTTCCCGAAAACTACCCTTGCCGGTGTTCTGGAATAGTGGGAACGTCTGACCGATCAGGGCGGCAAACGCGATGTCGGGATAGCCGTCGTTGTTGAAGTCACGAAAATCCGCACCCATGCCGGAGATGAAACTTCCATCTTCCGTCAAGGCTACTCCGGTTTCGAAGGCGACTTCCTCGAACTTGTTTCCCAGGTTGTGAAAGAGAGAGTTGTAGGAAGCGTCATTCGTGACAAACAAATCCGGACGACCGTCAAGATCGTAGTCGGCCATACCCACGCTCATTCCTTTGCCGACGTGATCGCGAATTCCCCACTCTTTGGAAACATCCCGAAAGGTGCCGTCTCCGTTATTCAGGAAAAGCTGATTCGGCTGGCCCTTAAAGAACTTGGGATGGCAGTAGTCTCCTACGCGATCGAACTCGCAACGGCGTTCTGCGTAATAGGTCCACTGGAGATAATTGACGACGAAGAGATCCAGCAGGCCATCGTTATTCACGTCGACCCAGACGGCGGTGATCGCCCACCAGGGACCAAATTCGGGATCAGGATGATTCAGCGAAGCGTCCAGGCCAGATTTTACGGTGACGTCAGTGAAGGTGCCGTCGCCGTTGTTGTGGTAGAGCGTGCTGTGGTGCACTCCGGCGACGAATAGATCGGGATGCCCGTCGTTGTCATAATCGCCAACCGCAACTCCCATGTCGTATCCAGAGCCCGCCAGACCGGCTGCGGCAGTCATGTCGGTGAAGACGCCGTTGCCATCATTGCGGAAAAGGCGGTTGCTGAATTGGGGCGAGTCTTTTTTCAGCGTGGCGACATTGGCGCCATTGGTGAAGAAAATGTCAGGGCGTCCGTCGCCGTTGTAGTCAAAAATGGCGACTCCTCCGAGCATGGTCTCGGGCAAATTCTTTGCGGGGGTGACGCCATTCTCCAGCCGGAATGCAATCTTCCGGAGCTCAAAGCCGATGGGAGTGCCGGGTGACGAACCCTGTCCGAAAGACGGAAGAACGGAAAGTAAACCAAGGAGCAGAAGTAGACCCGAACGCAGACGGAGCTTTGCGAAAAACTTGTCATTCATGCGCACAGCCATCATTGCACAGCCACCATTGGGCACGCCATGATCAACTATCGCCGAGGCGGTGAGTCAGGAGTTGTACCTTGCGCGAAATCGCTGGAATAGGCTAGGCAAGGCTGCCGTAATTGAGAGCCTTTTGCAAAGCTCTGAAGTGCCGTAGAGAAAACACCAGGTCCCTCGACTGCGCAGAATTGCCGAAAAACGGCAATTCTGCTGCGCTCGGGATGACAAAGTTAGGAGCTCGGGATGACAAAGTAGGAGGTTAAGATGACAAAGTTAGGACCTTAATCAGAGATTCCCTAGAAAGTTCGGCCCCGGTTTGGACAAACCAGAAACTTTTCGGCTGCACCGCATGAAGAACCGGTTCATCGCGCGGTATAATTCGACGTTTTTGTAAACCTTTTCGACAAGAAGCTCGAGGAATAGCCTTTCTATGAACATTCTTGGTTTCGGTGAAGTTTCTTGCGTACCTGGGTCCCCGGGGAAGAGGCGGGTTTCGCCTTCCGGGTTCGTGGTCCCTGCCCTGCTGCTGGGTACGATTCTGCTGACGGCAAGTCCAGCTCGCGCTCAAACGAAGACCAAGGTGGTGGTTGACACCTCGCAATCGAAAGCGATGCTCTACACCACCTCGTTAGGCGTAGCGGCCGATCGTTGGGACCTCAAAGCATTCGATCCGGCAACCGTAGAATTGCTCCGTGATGCCGGAATCACCAACCTCCGCTTTCCTGGAAACGGCGGCATCGACGCTCTGTATCACTGGTCCACCGGCGCGATCACGAATCCCTACACGAACGACAGAGCGCCCGCCTTCCCGCGCGAGAAACAATTTCCCGCACTCGTTCCGGTGATTGACAGTCTGGGATCGGCGCTGGTCTCGGTAAATTACGGCAGCAACCTGGACGGCAGCGGCGGCGGCGAACCGGCCGAGGCGGCGGCCTGGGTTGCCTATGCCAACGGGAAAGTGTCCAACACGCAAGCCATCGGCAAAGACTCCAAAGGCAACGACTGGAAGACGGTGGGCTTCTGGGCCAGCTTGCGGGCGAGCACTCCGATTGCGACCGACGACGGTTACAACCATCTGCGGATCGGGCATCCGGATCCCATCGGCATTCCCCTGTGGACAGTGGGCAACGAGCCGTGGGGCAACGGCTTCTACGGCCAAAGCCGCACCGTGGGGTCAGACGCGGATAACGAGGGCAAGTACGGCCAGAGCGGCTCGCCCGAGCCCGACCTGCACGCTGGAACTGTGCCAAATTCAAAAGAATGGGGCCGCAATCAACACAATGCTCGCGTGGGTCCAGCAGCCTACGGGGCAGCGGTGGTGCAATACGTCAAGGCCATGAAAGCCGTCGACCCCACGATCATGGTGGGATCCTTCGTGATGCTGCCTCCCTATGCCGCTGACGCGGACCAGATGGGAAAGAACTGGAACGCGGATGTGTTGAAGGCCGCCTGCGCCAGCATGGACTTCAGCGCCGCCACGTTATGGGAGGGCAGAGGAGCGCCGCCGAATTGGCTCGACAATGTGGACGAAGATGACCTGCTCAAGTTGGCTCAGGATCCCATGGATCCGACGCATAACCACTTTTCTCAGAATGCTTTCGAACACGATTACAGTCTGCTGGCACGGGACCTGGGGGAAAAGTACAAGAAATTCTGCCCCAGCAACCATTTCCCGCCTTTGGCCTTCACCAGCGTGGGAATATCTCCCTGGCTGCCCGCCAAGAATCCCGCCGCGACCGCCTTGTATACGGCCGACACAGTGGCATCGCTGCTGGAGCGGGGCGCCTTCACGGTTGAGTGGGCGCCTATCCACGCGTTAAGTCCGAGTTTCTTGGACAACAAAAACCAACCCCAACCGGCCTACTACGGCATCAAGATGGTTCACCAGGTGGTCCGGGTCGGCGACACATTTGTCGGCGCTACCTCACAGACGGACACGTTGGCGGTTCACGCCGTGAAGCGCCGGGATGGAGGACTCAGCCTGCTCTTGATTAACAAGGACCTGGCCCGCTCCGTCACGGCCACGGTTTCGGTGAATGGCTACAACTATGCCACGAAGGGGACGCGCTACGACTACGGAAAGCCGACGATTGACGCGGGCAAGAACATCACGGAAGCGCCGATCGAAAACCTCGGCCCAACCTTCACGGTGGAAGTCCCGCGGTATAGCATTACGGCGATTGTCATTCCCAAAGCGCCATAAACCCTGGCCGCGGCGCGAGGGATCTAAATTTCGGAAGTTGAGCGGCGGTTCGGGAGGTGACAATGAAAAATCAGCTTCGGTCTGGCGGCTTTTTGGAAACCTCGGTCTCGCGGCGGAAGTTCTTAGGGCAAACGGCTGCGGCTGCGATCGGGTTTACGATTGTTCCGCGCCGCGTGCTGGGCGGCACAGGCTATGTTCCACCCAGCGACAAGGTCAATATTGCCTTCATCGGTGTCGGGGCGCAAGGTTTGCGCGTCATGCTTCACTTTTTGCGGGAGCCCGATGTGCAAGGCGTGGCGGTCTGCGACGTCAACAAATCCGGCGCGAACTATCCGCAATGGGCCACCCATGAGTTTTGCAATTCCGTCCGCAAGTTGCTCGGCGTCGATAGCGGATGGGATTGGCTTAGCCCCGACCAGCCCATTCAGTTGAGCCATACTCTCGCCGTCACCAGCGGGGTTGCCGGACGCGAGCCCTGCCAGAAAATTGTGGATGGCTATTACGGCACGCAGCAGCGCTCCGGCCAGTATCGTGGCTGTGCAGCTTACAACGACTTCCGCGAGTTGCTGGACAAGCAGAAAGACCTTGACGCCGTTGTCGTGTGCACCACGGACAACCTGCACGCGGCTGTGTCGGCCGCAGCGATGAAGAAGCACAAACATGTGTTTTGCCAGAAGCCGCTGACGCACACTATCTATGAGGCGCGGCGCATCGCCGAAATTGCCCGGGAGACTGGCGTGGCCACTCAGATTGCGGTTGGCAACCAGGCGTCTGAAGCCACTCGTCTACTATGCGAATGGATTTGGGCCGGCGTCATCGGTCCCGTGCGCGAGGTGAAGAACTGGTCGAGCCGTCCTTTCTGGCCGCAAGGGGTTGAACGGCCGAAGGAGACCGAACCGGTGCCGGAAGGGTTGGATTGGGACCTGTGGCTCGGCCCGGCGCCGCAGCGGCCCTTCAATCATGCTTACCTGCCGTTTGTATGGCGCGGCTGGAGTGACTTCGGTTGTGGCGCTCTGGGGGATATGGGTTCCTACAGTTTCGACACAATTTTTCGCGTGTTGAAGCTGGAAGCGCCCCTGAGTGTGGAAGCTAGTTCCAGTGACCGCTACGACGAGACCTTCCCGTTGGCCTCGATCGTCCGCTACAACTTCCCGGCGCGTGGCGAGATGCCGCCCGTGAAGTTCACCTGGTATGACGGCGGCCTGAAGCCAGCGCGCCCCGAGGAACTGGAAGAAGACCGTCCGCTAAAGGGCGACGGCGAAGAAGACGAAGGGCTGCTCTTCATCGGAGACCGCGGGAAAATTCTGTGCAGCTTCAATGGCGGCAATCCAAAGCTGATACCCCAAAGCAAAATGGACAGCTTCCAACCGCCCAACAAAACATTGCCCCGATCGCCGGGCAACGAACGGGAATGGCTCGACGCCTGCAAGGGAGGTAAGGTGAAGCCCGGGGGGAACTTTGAATTCGAGGGCCTCGTGACGGAGACGTTGCTGCTGGGAAACGTCGCCCCCCGCATGGGACAAAAACTTACGTGGGATCGTTCCACCCTTACCGTGAACTCGGAGGTCGCGCAGAAATACGTTCGGCCAGAACGGCGCAGCGGGTGGGAGTTGTAGGGAAGCTCTGACCAAGTATCGTAAGAGAAAACACAAGGTCCCTCGACTCTGCAGAATTGCCGAAAGAACGGCAATTCTGTTCCGCTCGGGATGACAAAGTAGGGGTTTAGTCAAAGATTTCCTAGCAAGCTCAGGACAACTCAAGGTCTACAATGCATTCGTTCGCTCAAAGCACGAGGAGGCAGTCATGTCTGCGATTTCAATTTCGAGACGAGAATTTCTGAAAAGCGCGGCCGCGTACAGTGCCGTGGCCAGCTTTTTTTCCGCCGGTGCGCTGCGGCTTCGCGCTAATCCCCTCGGCATGCCCATTGGATGCCAGACCTGGCCCGTCCGGAAAATGATTGCCCAGGATTTCCCGGGCACGATCAAGCAGCTGGCCGACGCCGGATTTCAGACCATTGAGTTGTGTTCGCCGGTCGGCTACGCCGATGAGGGATTCGCCGGGCTCGGCAAATACAAGGGGTCCGAGCTGCGGAAAATTCTGGGCGATGCCGGCGTCAGTTGTGTGAGCTCGCATTTCGGCATCGACGAACTCAGAAAAGATCAGCCGCGGGCCATCGCGTGGGCGAAAGATGTTGGCCTTACCCAAATGTTGGTGCCCAGCCTCGACGGCCCAAAGAACCCAACTATGGATGACGTAAAGCGCGCGGCCGACGAATACAACAAGCTCGGTGAGCAAGCGGCCAAGGCGGGCATCCAGCAGGGCCTTCACAACGAGGACTTTGAGCTTTCGACGGTGGACGGGAAGCGGACCTATGACGTGTTGTTCGATCTTCTCGACCCGAAGCTGGTGAAATTCCAGTTTCAGGTCTCCACCATCAGCCGCGGTTACGATGCCGCCGAGTACTTCACCAAGTATCCCGGCCGCTTCATTTCCATGCACGTGCAAGGCTGGTCGGCGGAAACCAAGAAAGTTGTGCCCGTGGGACAGGACTCCCTGAATTGGAACAAGATCTTTACCGCGGCGAAAACGGGCGGCATCAAGAATTATTTCGTCGAAATGAATCTGGAGATGATGCGGGCCAGCGTTCCCTACCTGCACAATCTGCAGGTCTGATGAGCGCGTTTAAACTGTGATGGCAAAGCAGAAGAGCATGCTGAGCGAGTTTGGATGGGATCAGCGCTACGATGTCTCCGGCATCGACGACGTGCTGACTCCGGCGCTGGTGGTGTATCCAGACCTGATCGCCGCAAACATCGAACGGACTTTGGAATTGCTGGACGGCGACGTTGATCGCTGGCGTGTGCATATCAAGACCGCAAAGCTGGGCCGCACTCTGCTCATGCTGATCGGACGCGGCATTCGCAATTTCAAATGTGCCACCACGCTGGAACTGCTGGTCGCCTGCCAGAACGGCGCCGCCGACGTGGTGTTTGCGTATCCTGCGATGGGCGCGAATGCCCGGCGAGCACAAGAAATTGCACGGCAGTTTCCGAGCGTGCGCATCTCGGCACTGGCCGAGAACGAAGAGCAGGTGCGGCAATGGCGTGGCAGCCGCGTGGGAATTTTTCTCGACATCAACCCGGGCATGAATCGAACCGGCATCGAGCAGAGCCAGAGTGATCAAGTGGTCTCCTTGGCGCGCGCGATCGCGCATGACGGTCTGGAGTTCCGCGGGCTGCATTACTATGACGGTCAATACGGTGGTCTCGGCGATGGCGAAGGAGCGAACGAACGGACTCAGGCGGTGCATCGCGGCTACAACCGTTTGCTCGAAATCGTGGGCGAACTCGAACGTTCGGGAATAAATGTGCCCGAGGTGATCACCTCCGGCACGCCAACCTTCCCGCTGTCGCTTGGCTACGAAGGCTTCCGCTGCGGCAATTTCGTCCATCGCGGCTCGCCCGGAACGGTTGTTTATTGCGATGCCACTAGCCTGGCGCAACTCCCAAAAGAATACGGTTACCGGCCCGCGGCGCTGGTAGTGGCCCGCGTGGTGAGCCGTCCGCATCGGGGGATTATCACTTGCGATGCCGGACACAAGGCGGTCTCCGCCGATGCCGGGGTTCCAACCTGCGTGGCCGTCGGACATCCGGAACTTACGCCGCTTTCGCCGAGCGAAGAGCATCTGCCCCTTGCAGTGCGGGAAGGAACTTCAGGTCCGCAGGTTGGGGACGCGCTGTATCTTCTCCCCAGACACATCTGCCCGACGGTGAACAATTTCGATTGCGCGCTGCTGGTGCGGGATGGCAAGGTCGAGTCGATGGAAAGCGTCTCGGCGCGCGGGCATGAGGCGCCGCTGCTGCATGCAGTAGAGCGTGCGCCTTCCCTTCCACGTTAGAGCCTTCGAGCCTCCCAAACAGCGACCGCCGCGTGGCTATCGTCATGTGAGTGGATGGCACCGTGCTCGACAGCGTGGCAGGTTCTCTGAAGCCGGCGTATTCCCTCTAGACCTGCAGAACGTCGCCGTCCCGGGCAACCATTTCGTATAGCACGGGATTCACGAAAAAGCCGATGAACAGCCGGGAGATCAGACCAGCCACGATGACGATGGCGAACGGCCTTTGCGTATCCGACCCAATGCCCGTGGAAAGGGCGGCGGGCAACAATCCAAGGCAGGCCACAAGAGCCGTCATCATAATCGGACGCAGCCGAAGCAGCGAAGCCTCGCGCGTGGCCGCGCGAATTCCCATGCCCTCCTGGCGTAACTTGTTAATGTAGGAAACAAGAATGACGGCAGTCTCCACCGACACCCCGAGCAGGGCCAGAAGGCCCAGCACCGAGGAAACGCTGAAGGGAGTGTGCGTGAGTTTCAGCGCAACCAGCGCTCCGACAGGCTCCGTCATGATTACACCCAGGGCAATGGTGACAGGGAATTTGAAATTTCCGTACAGCGCAAACAGGATCATGAAGATCAGCCCAACGGCGAGTGGACCGATGAAGTACATCTGCGATCTCGCCTCGAGAAACTGGCTGTATTCTCCGCCCCATTCCAACCGGTAGCCCTGCGGCAGTATCACGGCCTTCTTCACCGCTGCCTGGCCGTCTCGCACCGCCCGCTCCAAATCCCTGCCCTCGACGCTGTACTGCACGCCGATGTAACGAGAGTTATTTTCGCGATAAATAAAGGACGCGCCGTTTCCCTGGGTAATGTTCGCGAGTTGACTGAGCGGGATCTGTTGACCGTCGGGTGTGCCCACAAGAAGATTTCCGATTTCATGGGCGCTGCTGCGGAACTGGGGCTGCATGCGGACGACAAGATCGAACAGCTTCTCGCCTTGAATCACCTGGGTGACGGCCTGGCCGCCGACGGCAGCTGAAATCACGGCCTCCACGTCCGCGACGTTGATCCCATATCGCGCAATCTTGTCGCGATCAACGTCGACCAGGAGGCTGGGCTGGCCCAGTTCCCGAACCACCGTGAGCTCGGTGAACCCGGGCACATTGGAGAGTGTGTTCTTGATCTGGATAGCTTTGTCCTGCAGTACGTTCAGGTCTTCACCATAGATCTTGACCGCCAGAGAGCTTTTCAGTCCTGTGAGCGCTTCATCCACAGCATCTTCGGCCGGCTGGGTGTAGTTGAAGATAATGCCGGGGAAGGCTGTGAGTTTCTTGTTGATCGATTCGATGAGCTGTTTCTTCTCGCTGATCTCGCCGGTCCAGGCTTTGTCTTTGTAGGGCTTCAGGCCGACGTAAAACTCGCAGTTAAAAAACCCCGTGGGATCGGTGCCGTCATCGGGCCGCCCTAATTCTGAACCCACCACAGTCACCTGGGGATAAGACATTAAAATGTCACGGATCTGCGGCGCAATGCTGCTGGCCTCCTCAAACGAAATGGTATACGGCATCGTCGCGCGGACCCAGAGCGCGCCCTCATCAAGGTGAGGCATGAACTCGCCGCCAATAAAAGGGACCAGCAGCAAGGTCGCTCCGAAGATCAGAGTCGCGATCCCCACAGTGGTTTTGGGCCGGTCGAGGACCCAATCCAGTTGGACCGCGTATTTCCGCTTCATCCATTCGAAGGCGCGATTCGGTTTTTCGCGCACTCCTGCCTTGAACCAGTAGGAAGCCAGCACGGGGATGAGCGTGAGCGTGAGGATGAGCGCTCCGACCAAGGCAAAGGACATGGTCTCTGCCATGGGATGGAAGAGTTTTCCCGAAGGCCCGCTCAAGGCGTAAATCGGCAGATAGCCCGCGAGGATGACGGCCACCGAGTAGAAGATCGGACGATCGACATCCTTTGCGGCGGCAAGAATCACTTCGTCCAGGGTGTACGTCTGTCCTTCCCGCAGTGCCAGTTCGCGATAGATGTTTTCGACCATCACCACCGTGCCGTCGATGACAATGCCAAAATCAATTGCGCCGATGGAAAGCAAATTGGCCGCAACGTCGTGCGCATGGAGGACGATGAAAGCAAACAGCAGCGAGAGTGGAATGGTGAGAGCAACAATGACGGCGGCGCGAAAGCTCACCAGAAAGAAAACCAGCACCACCAAAACCAACACCATGCCGCGAAGCAGGTTGGCTTCCACCGTGTCGGTGGTCAGCGCTACTAATTCGCTTCGGTCATAGTAAGGATGAATCTTGACGTCCGGCGGCAGAATTTGCCGGTTCAGTTCCTCGGTTTTTGCTTCCACGCCCTTGAGGACGTTCTGCGTCTGCTCCCCCCGCAGCATGAGAATCACGCCCTCGACGGCGTCGTCATTTTTCTGGAAGCCAAATTCGCCGAGGCGCGGCGCATGGCCGATGGTCACCTCTCCGACATCGCGCACTCGGATGGGAACACCTTTGTTCGCGCCAACCACGATGTTGCCAATGTCGTCTGTATTCCGTACCAGCCCGATGCCGCGAACGTAGTAAAACTGTCCACCCTGCGAATAGAAGCCGCCGCCGGCATTCGCGTTGTTGGCCGCCAGAGCCGCAGTGACTTGTGGAATCGTCAGGTGATATCCATAGATGCGCGCCGGGTCGAGCAATACCTGGTATTGCATCACCGTTCCACCGAAGCCTGAATCGTCGGCGACTCCGTGGACTGATCGATAAGATCGCTCGATCACCCAATCTTCAATGGTCTTCAGTTCCTGGGGGCTGCGGTCGGGACTTTCCAGCACGTAGCGATACACCAGGCCGCTGGGGCTGAACAGGGGCGACAGGGCCGGAGTTACTCCTGTCGGCAGCGTAGCCTGAGCGAGCCTTTGGAATACGATCTGCCGTGCAAAATAGCTGTCCGTGTCTTCTTCGAAGGTGAGAATTACATCGGACAATCCATAGAGCGAGATGGAACGCATCACCACCATGTGGGGGACGCCGTTCATCTGGAGTTCAAGCGGAAGCGTGACCAACCGTTCGACTTCTTCGGAGGCGTGGTCGGGCCACTGGGTGATGATTTCGACCTGTGGAGGCGAGAGGTCAGGATAGGCGTCCACGGGCATCCGCTGAAATGACAAGACGCCACCGACCGTGATGAAAGCGGTCAGCATTAGTACCAGGAATCGTTGCCGCAGCGCCGCTTGGACTATCCGGTGGATCATTCAGTTGGGGTGAAAAATATATCTGCCAGATTTTGAAACGTTTCTCCGAGGCTGCCTGGTCCGGCTAGCGCTGCAGCGAGTTTGCAAACTGCAGGAACAAGCTGCCATTTCCAATGATCCTGTCGCCAGCTTTCAGCCCGCTGGTAATCTCCGTCCGCCCATTCAAACTCTCTCCCAGCGTGACGGAGCGCCGGCCAAACTGGTTCGCAGCTGCCTCAGCGTAAACAAAGGGCTGGTTCTCGGTGTCGCGCAGGACGGCAGCATCCGGGAGCGCGATCGCGTTTGCAATCGTGCCCGCGTTCACGGTGGCGACCACGTACATATCTTTCTTCAGTTTCTCGCCGGGATTGTTGGTCTCGATGCGCGCCTGCAGCGTGCGCGTATTCGGATCGAGCGAGGCGGCAACATAAGCAATGCGTCCGTGGAAAATCTCAGGATACGAATCCGTCTGGATCGTGACCGAATCTCCTACGTGCACGTAAGGCAAATCCTTCTGGTAAATATTGACCAGCACCCACACGGTGCTGACGTCGGAAATCACGAAACATTGCGTGGTGCCGGGCTGAATGAGTTGCCCCGCTGACACGTCTTGCTCAACGACCAGACCGCCAATCGGAGCCTTTACCGGAATCTCAAAAGAAGGCGGACCGTTCACGAGCGCGTCAGGATCCGTAATGCCCATAACTTTCAATGCGGCTTGGGCTGCCATCAGATCGCCACCCGCCTGCACCTCGGCCGACTGTGCCTGCTCCACATTCTGTTCCGCAATCGCGCGGTGCTGGTATAAATCCTGGGCTCGGGCATTTGCTTTCTGTGCCAGCGCGAAGGCAGACTTCGCCTTTAGATAGTTGCTGCGGAGCTGCGAGTAATCGGGACTCGAGACGTACAGCATGGGATCGCCCTGATTCACTTTCTGCCCCGGAAGCACCGCTACCCTGCTCACCGGTCCACTCACCTGGGTGATGACCGGAGTCGTCCGAAAGCTGTTGTACGCTACAGCTCCGGTCAGCCGCAGGAATCGAGTCAGGGTCGTGGGCTGAACGGTCAGCACCTGTACGTGCGCCATCTGGTCGGGCGGAACAGTAAACATCACTGGATTGTTTGAGTTATTCGCACCGCCGCTAGCCGCGGCCGTCGGCCGCCCCTCGCAACCGGCCAGGGCCACCAGGATTGCCGACAATCCAGCCAGTGCGGCCATTTTCCGCCCGCGGCTCTTGCGAAAGTTCATGGCAGGTTCCTTGTCCCCACCGCTTCCTTCAACTGCTCTAATGCGGTCATATACGATGCCAGAGCCTGGCGATAGGCCAGTTGAACGGACCGGTAGCTCCGCTCTGCGTCGAGATAATCCAACAGACTGGCGCCGCCGCGTTTATAGGCATATTCGCTGATGTCGCGCGAATCCTGCGCCTGCTTGAGGTAGCCGGAAGTATAGAGTTGCACCACTTCGTCGTTGCTCCCCACAGCTTCATAGGCATTGGCAACGTCAGAGAGAACGGTATCGCTGGCCGCTTGCTGCTGTTCCTGTGCCTGCGTGAGTGCATAACCGGTGCGCGCGATCTCTCCTTGATTGCGGTTGAAGATCGGCAATTCAAAACTCACAAAGACGGAAGCGGTGTTCTCGCCGGAAACATGCGTAAAGTCGTAGGTGCCGTTCACGTCCACCTTGGCGTTAGCTTTGGCCAGCAGGATTTGGCTCTTTGCCGCGGTCATCCCCAATTCCGCAGCACGGAAGTCAGGACGTTCGCGAAGGGCCTTCGCCTGCAAGTCTTCCAATGTCCCCTTGAACGGCTCGTAGGCCAAATCGCCCATCACATCGTAATCGGCCGGAACCGCGTTATAGCCGAGAAACTCGCGCAGTCCAACCAGAGCCTGCACTTTCGCCAGCCGCGCGGACGATACGTCCGTTTGAAACTGCAGAAGCTGCAGCTTGATCTTAAGATAATCGCCTTCCCCGATGTATCCGGCCTTGAGTTGTGCCTCACTGATGTCGACCGTCTGCTGAAAGCCTTTTAGATCTTCGAGGGCGAACCGAAGAGTCGATTCTGCAAGTAAAACGCTGACGAACTGCTGGCCAACGTTAAAAGCCAGGGTCCGCTCCGCATCACCGACCTGGGCGCGAGTGACGGCGGTCTGATCGCGAGCTGCCTGCAGCCGCCGCTGACGCTTGTGACCGCGTTCGAAAAGATACCCTATTCCGATGTCGAACTGCTGAGTGTCGTTCAGGTTATTCTCAGAAAAATATTGCGGACTGAAGAATGGAATGAACTGCGTATCCGCGTCGAGAGTTGGGTTGGGGCGCAGGTTCGCGGTAATCTCCTGGGCCTGATTTTGAAGGATCAGAGTTCGCGTGGCTTTGATCGCATGGTTGTGCGCCAGAGCCAGATCGATGGCCTGATCAAGACTGATCAGCGTCGTATTTTGCCCATTGCCGGTCCCCACGAACAGCAGAAAAAAAATCGCAGCCGGGCCAAATATCCTAAAGTACTTGGAGCGCATAAGGGTTGAAGCCAAAAAGCGCACGCCTGTCGCGCAACCGAGCTCTAAACCGATGCTCACCCAACGAGCCCTGCGCCGAGTTCATCGCCCCCATCATCCTTTCTTGTTAAAGGAGGACTCAAGCCCAATGGATGTATTGTAATTGACCGCCGTCAGGGTCAGGCGGAGGAAGCGCGTAGATTTCCCGGTAGGGTGTCTTGCCGTGAGCAGCCTTGCTTTCCAGCCGAAAGCGCCGTTCTGCATGGCGCGGACGCCGTCATCGTCGATCTCGAAAATCCCGTCCCGCACCCAAAGAGTAAGGATGCGGGACGAGTCGCATGCCGTCCTCAGAAAGCTAGGCGCAAAGAGAATTGCATGAAGCGAGGCGTGGTGATCGTTCCAAGGTATCTGCCGAACTGCGCTGCACCATAGGAGAGCGAGGGTTGCGCGCCGCGCACGTCGTAGCGCACCGAATTGGTGGCGTTGAACGCTTCCCATTTGAACTCCAGACGCCGCCCCTCGCCCAGCGAGAATTCCTTGGCCACGCCGGTATCGATATTGAACATACCTTGGCCGATGACGCTATTGCGAACCCCGGATTCGCCTGGCCACTCTGGACGGTAGGCCGCCAGCGCCGCGGTCGGATCTTTGAAAATGTCGGGGCCACTGACGCCATTCACGACTACGTTCTTGGGGTTGGACGCCACCGGAGGCGGACCGTTGGGCTCGGCATCACCTTCGATATTCCAGTTGGTGGCCCAGGTGAAGCCGTTGTCGATGGTGATGGGGAAACCGCTGGTCAAGCGGAATATGCCGGAGACGTGCCAGCCGCCAACTAATTCGTTGAGCATCGGGCCTGCGCCCCCTGCAAACCTCTGTCCTCTTCCGAAGGGAAGCTGGTAGACGAGGTTGGCGTTGACCTGGTGGAAAGCGTTGAAATCGGAGAGCCCGCGCAACGCCAGCGGATCCCACGAATTGATGACAATACCGCCGCCGTTCAAGTCGTTGCCCGTTCCGCCGGTTCCTTCATACGGACCGATTCGTGCGGCGGCCGACGCTTCGTCGAACGATTTCGAAAACGTGTAATTGAACTGCCCTTGCAGGTTGGATCCCCAGCGGGCGTTGTAGGTTACTTGCAGCGCGTTGTAGGCAGAGGTGCCGATGTTGCGCCACGCGTACAGCGAGCTGAACTGGTCGTGATAGAAGGAGTAAGGGCCGAACTTTGAGTTCGGGAGCGCGGAACCCAATTGCAGTATGGAGTTGGGCAAATCCAGATATTTTAAAGTTAAGGTTTCATTGTGCGAGAAGCAATTCCAGAGTTCATAAATATTTTGTGTGGCCGTCGGATTGGCGGGGAGGGTGCCGTTGGTAAAAAGCGCTGTGTTGCAATTCAGGCCGTTGCTGGTAAGCGCACCCTGCGTCGCTGTCCCGGCCCAGGCTGGAAAGAGATTCTCGAAATACGGAACGGGAGCCACGCTATTGACGTCCGTGCCGGAACCCGATGACGATTGCGCGTTGGGAACAGCGGCCAGCTTCGAGAGCATGGTAGCTGCCTGGAAATATCTGGTGTTGCTCGTGGGATCGTTCAAGTTCGTGGGCATGCCCATATCCACTTGCATCGGCAAGCGCCGGCCGACACTGCCCACATAGGCAACCTGGAGCGAGGAGCGGGAAGTAATCTGGCGCGCCAGCGAGAAATTGAACATGTGCGTATAAGGCGTCTTCACCGTCTGGTCGAGCCCCCAGTTGATGGCAAAGGCGGTGCTACTCGGGGTAGTAGGGAAACCGCCTGTTGGCGGGGGGCCGAACAAACACCCCGCGTCGTTCAAACTCGCGCACGGCGCAGGCAGGCAGGACTGGCCGGAAGACCCCGGAGTGAGACAGGTAAAGCGGGGAGCGGTGGAGGCCGTCACCGAACCAGCGGAGTTTCCGAGTCGCGTGGAGAGGCCGAAAGAACCATTCTGGTCAAAGCTGTTCACGACGGCAACACCGAAGTGGTCGTACACAATGCTGTAGCCGCCGCGGACCGTGAACTCGTCCTTTTTGCCAAGAATCTTGGAGACCCAGCCCTCGCCCGTATCGGGCGCCCAGGCCACGGCAATCCGCGGCGAAAAATCCTTGTGGTCCCAGTTCCAGAGGCCGGGACCGTGATTCTTGGGCCCACCCAGGACGAAAGTAATTTCCCCGGCGTTGTTGGCCGGCTGACCAGCGGTAGCCAACTGGGCACTCTTGTTAAACCAGTCAGCGACGTTTTGATTGGTGCAGCCGCCGCTGGCCGCCTCTATGCAGGGCGCGACCTGATATCCGTTGGTTTCGTAAGGCGGAGCTTCCAGCACCCAGCGCAGACCATACGAGACCGTCAAGCGGCGGTTGACTCGCCAGCTGTCCTGGCCAAAGAATTCGTAGTCATTGATGGCGTAACGGCGGTTGACCGCCTGGCCCTGGGGAAGGGCGCTGCCGTTGCGCGCGTAATTATAAATGCCATCCCCCTCGGCGAAGATACCCATTATGATCCCAGTCGCGTTGTCGTAGTTCGGCCCGAAATTCTTATCCACCGCAGGGTAGCCGTTGTTGGCCGGATCCAGCGGGCTGGGGCTGCCAGGATAGGCGATCCCTCCCGTATTGAGATAGACCACATTGGTCTGAACGTCGGAGAACGAGTTCAGGTAGCTGATGTGGTTGTTGCGAATCAGAAATAAGTCGGTGCCGAACTGAAACGTGTGATTTCCCCGCGTCCAGCTCAAACTGTCGCTCAGCTGGTTGACCGGCACAAAAGCAGTCGTGGGGCGAGTGAAGGGAACGAGGCTGTCGATCCCATTCATAAAAACTCCCGGATACACCGAGGTACCACCGTATTGCTGTCCCTGGCGGACGAAGCCCCAGTGAAAGTCGTTGATGAGCTTGGGGCTGATAAGTGAGGTGAGTCCGATGGTTAACCCCTTGCTGTCGTCGAGTGCGTTCGTAGCTGCGGCTTGGCCGGGAAACTGCGGCTGTCCCGGTTGTTTGTAATTTTGCGTTTCTCCGCGCGCAAACAGGGTTTCCGAGCCGTTCGCCGTGATGTGGTAATCGAACCGGGCAATGTAGGTGTTGAAGCTGGCGTGAGCGGGCGGTGCAAACCGAAAACCGAGCGTATTCAAGCCATCCCCGCCGTTTGCATTGGCCCCTGGGTACTGCTTGAGGAGATTCAGGATCGCTTGATTGACACCAATGCCCAACGGGTCCATCTTCTGGATTTGGGTAGGATCGAGCGCATAGGAATTGTTTGGAAGGTTACTTACCCCGTTGATGGTACTGTTGCCAGTGGAACATTGGGGATTCTGGCTACCATCAACAAGTGGGGCGCACGAGTACACGAGATCGCCCGCGCGCAGGGTCGTGCTCGGCACTGAACGCAAGGCGCTGGATCCCTGGGCATCGCGCCGCCCTTCATAGTTGGCGAAGAAGAAGAGACGGTTCTTCATGATCGGCCCCCCGAAGGTAACGCCGAACACATTGCGCAACAGCTCCGGAGCCTTGTTGGATTGGTTATTCGATAGTTGTGACTCTTTCAAGAACGGATCATTGGCGCTGAAGATGGTGTTGCGGTTGTACTCGTAGGCCGAGCCGTGAAAGGAGTTAGTGCCGCTCTTGGTGACCAGCGAGACCTGCCCGCCGCTGGAGTAGCCGGAATCGGCATTGGAGTTGGCGGTGGTGACCCGGAATTCTTCGACCGAGTCGGGCGGCACATTCAGGACACTGGTAAAGGCGTAACCATTATTCTGGTCGTTGACCCCGATGCCGTCGAGCGCGACATTCGATTGGTCGCTGCGCACGCCATTCACTGCGCCGCTCCGCGTATCCGTCGCTTGATTCGTCTCGGCGGCTCCTCCCAAATACGCTACTCCGGGCTGCAGGCTCAGGAGATAAACCACGTTGCGGTCGGCGATGGGTAATTCCGAGATCTGCGAGTTCTCGAGAACGTTCCCCAGCGACGCGTCCGTGCGATTGATGAGTGGCGCTTCAGCTTCTACCTCTACGGATGTCTTCACGCCCTCCACCTGAAGCTTAATGTTGATGGTAGAGGGGAGTTTTACAACCAGCGTGACCTTCGACGCCACGAACGGCGCAAAGCCGGTTGCCGTGGTCTCCAGCCGGTATTCACCCGGAGGCACATCCAAGAACTGGTAGAGGCCGGAGGCGTTGCTGGTCGTAGTCCGCTGAAATCCGGTTGCTGCTTCCGTCAAATTGATTTTCGCGCCGGACACCGCCGCGCCCGACGGGTCCGTCACGCTGCCATTCAGCTGGCTGCTCGATTGCGCGATCGCCAATGCGGACAACAAGGCCCACACTGCGAACACCCAAATCGCGCGCCTTGCTCCCTGCTCAAATCGAATGCCCAACTCGTACCACAGCTCGTGCTGCCCGCCACTCACTTGCTGATGGATTCGCGTCATCGACATAGTCCCCCAGGAAGAAGGCAACGTCGGGTGAAAACGTGTGAGCAGAAAATCACACGTCTGCCCGCCCGCCTTTTCGATTCCCTGTGCTTGTTCTGGATCAACCAGATCCAAATGGTTCCCGCACCGAGTGCCGCGGATTATACCTGAAGACTAGATCAAGGTTCATGCGGAAAAATCGGATGGCTTAACGGTGTTTATCGAATCGGTGAGCGGCCGGAAGGAGGGGGGGAACAAGGCCTGCGGCATGGTCGCGAGAAAATCCGTTTTGCCGAGAACCGCGCGATACAGAGTGGCTCTGTTATGTGTAGCGACGCACGCTAATCCTTATCGAGGTATTCCTCAGGCACGTCGTCTTCGGGAAACTCACGCGTTCGAACCTCTTTTTCATCGGCATCGTCAGCCTGCTCTACGCCTTTTACAACTCCGGCTTCGAAAGTATTTCCCTCTTCGAGCAGCTCGCTGACGCTCTCCGAATCCGCACGCTCAACATTGGACAAGCCCTGTGAATCTGCATCCCCAGAAGGCGTCTGTGGCTTTCGTGACTCAAACAATGCCGAATCGCGCGTCTGCCGTTTGGTTCGAACCCGGTTCTTGGACCGATGGCTGAGTCTCGCGGCAGGCTTGGCAGTCCGTTTCGCGGATATCTTTCTGGGAGCGGCCTTCTTCTTCGCCGCTTTTTTGAGGTTTCCAGTTCGGATCTTTTTTGCGGGAGTCTTCTTATTAGCTTTTTTCTTGGCGGCCATAAGGGCGAGTCTACCAGCCTTAATGAATGATTTCTAGTTTCCAGAAATTCGATTTCCTCTATCAATCACTCCGACACCCTAGCCGACGCGCCGGGAAACGAGGTCTCGTCGTGAAGAGCCGACGAAGTCCTGGACCAGTGCGGCGATTTCGTCGGCAGCGGTGTCCAATGCGAAATGGCCGGCGTCGAGAACGTGAACTTCAGCGCCAGGAACGTCCGCGCGGTAGCGTTCCGGCTCGCCGAGATCAAAGGAGAGGTCATACTTACCCCAGATCACCAGAAGGCGGGGCTGCTTCTCGCGCATCCATGCTTGCCATTTCGGGTAGGAGTCCACATTGGTTCGATAGTCATAGAACAGGTCGCTTTGAATCTCGGCCTGGCCGGGCTGGCTGAGGAAATGAAATTCATCGGTCCAGAGATCGGGGTCGTAGCGCTCCGGGTTGGGATCGTTTCCAACATGACGCGTTCGCGTGGTCGATAGCGAGAGCAGATTTGTGCGTAGCGCGCTTTCGTTCGCGGTGCGATCGGACCAAAAGGCACGGCGCGTCTTCCAATTCGCCCCCAGGCCTTCGTTGTGCGATACCGCATCCTGAACGATCAGAGCCTCGATGCGCTCCGGATGAGTCAAGGCCATGCGAAAACCCACGGGCCCGCCATAATCCTGCATGTAAAGCGTGTAGCGCGAGAGCCCGAGCGTTTCGGTGAAATGATTCATGATCTCGGCGTAGTGATCGAACGTATACGCGAATGTCTTCGGGTCTGGCCAGTCGCTGTGCCCAAAACCCGGGTAATCGGGCGCAACCAGGTGATAGCGATCAGAAAGACGGGCGAAAAGCGGCTCGAACATTCGCGACGATGACGGAAGCCCGTGCAGCAACAGAAGCGTCGGCGCGTCTTTCGCCCCGGCCTCCCGGTAGAAGATGGAAAGCCCATCGATCTGTATCGTGCGAGAGAAAGTCGGATATGTCATGGAAAGATCCTTTCCGTGCTCTACGTGGCCACCTCGAAAATGACTTCCAGTTCGACCGGCGTGCCGAGCGGAAGACTAGCGACGCCATACACGAGCCGGCAAGGACTCTTGTCTTTTCCGAAGACGTCTTGCAACAACTCCGAAGCGGCGTCAGCGACTTTCGGCTGATCGCGGACATCCCCCGAGGTGGCCACCGACACGCCGAGCCGGACGACGCGTGTCACTTTGTCGAGCGATCCCAAATGCTGCCGGGCCACAGCGAGGACGTTGAGCGCCGCGAGGCGAGCTGCTTTGCGCGCCGCTTCTATATCGAGTTCTGCGCCGATGCGTCCAATGAATTTCGGCCCATGGCCTTCCGTGGGAAGCATCCCGCTCAGAAAGAGCAAATTACCCGTCTGCACCGCCTCCACATACGTACCGAACGGCTCGGGTGGTGCCGGCAGCTTGATGCCAAGTTCTTGTAGGCGCTGTTCGCTGCTGGCTCGGCGAGGCTTTTCAAGGGTTGCTGTTTGCGCTTTCGGATTTGCGTTCATTTCAAGTGTCTCCTCACCGCCTGTGCGATCACACCAGAAGGGTGGAAGTGAAACAATTAGACGATGGTATTGGCTCTACGTTCTTTATTCGATGCGCTGGCGGCGGTTGATGATGCAGCGCGACGGTCCGCCGTTTTGCCAGTCTCGCCGAGGCCGATGATTTCGCGGAACAAGCGGGCTTGCGGCCGCGTGGGCCACGCAGCACCGATCTAACGCTGAGCAGCAGCTGGCCCGGAGGTGAGCGCCGATTTGTACCGAGCGAACCGTTGCTCCACAACTGCTCGTTCAGATGGCTGGAAGTTGCTTCCGGTTTTGCCATTTCCAAAGCCTTGTTCAGCATTTCACTCGCGCCCCTCAAGTCCCCTGACCGGGTCAGCATTTCTCCCACGCTGTTACTGATGGCGGCGAGCCGTAAGCGGCCCGGATTCGCTCCGGTTCAGTTCCCGCTGTAGCCACAGCCTCGCTGTGGTCCATTCGCGTTTGACGGTTGCGGGCGAGATCCCGAGCACCTGCGAAGTGTCCCCGATGGACAGGCCGCCGAAGAAGCGCAAGTCAACGATTTGGGACTGTCTTGCATCCAAGCCGGCCAGAACGTTCAGGGCATCGTCGAGTGCGATGAGGTCCACTTCGCGTTTCCGCGGCAAGGCGACGGCCTCGTCGAGCGTGAGCGTCAGGCAGTTGGCTCCGCGCTTGGCAGCCCCACGCGAGCGGGCATGGTCGACCAGGATTTCGCGCATGAGACGGGCGGCGATTCCGAAGAAGTGAGCGCGGTTCTCCACCCGCAACGAATCTTGCCCCACCAGCCGAAGATAGGCCTCATGCACCAGGGCGGTGCTTTGGAGAGTTGGATTTTGTTGGCTTGCCAGACAACGCCTGGCCACGCGGCGCAGTTCGTTATAGACGACCGGGACAAGAGCGTCCCTGGCCGCGACATCACCTGCGCCCCAGCGGGCGAGCAGTTCCGTAATTTGGTTGGGCGAAGCAGAGTGCAAGGCCCACTCTCCGGCCGTCGGGACGGCACTCCCCAGGCGCAAACCCTATCCCGCTTCGCTCTGAAAGTCAATGGATTCGGGCACTTGACTGCGCGCCGTTGACCGCATCGGTCCCACTCTGTCGAAAATCCCCACCCTTCCGCTTCGCTCAGGGCAGGCTTTCTCGTGCAAACAACGCGCGAGAGGGGCAACCGGATTTTCATCGCGGGCCAAAGGCCATGTGCGCTCGGGTGTGTTTTCCCGGAGACTAAAAAAGGGGGCTCTTTTGCGAGCCCCCTAAAACCTGGTCCGATTTGCGAATCAGAAATAGAACTTCGCGGCGATCTGGATCAGACGCGGGCCCTGACCGGTGGAGGGGTTATCGGCGATGGCTTGCCCGAAGTTCGGGGCTTGGACGTTGTTGACAATGCCGCCTGCCCAGAAGTTTTCGTGATTGAAGACGTTGTAGAATTCAATCCTCAACTGCAGCCTCATCGCTTCGGTGAAGTTGGTGTCTTTAAACAATTGAAAATCCCAATTGTTGATTCCAGGCCCTTTCAGCACGTTTCGCGGAGCGTTGCCAAAGCTTCCGGCAGGAACGCAACCCGGGGCATTGCCGTTCGTGGGGCAGTAGCCCACGAATGGAGTGGCTGAAAACCACTGAGCGACTCCGGTGCTGGCGTTCGTCTTGCGTGGGTTCAGGTACTGAATCGGCCCGACAAGGTTCGGAACGTCGATCGGAGCGAAATCAGAGTTGCCGGGATAATCGTGTAAGGACCAAGCTGAAGAATCGATCACGTCCATCGGAAATCCACTCTGAAATGTCGTAATCCCAGAAATGGCCCAACCCTTGGTGGCCCGGCTCAGCAGGCCGTTGCTGGTCTGCGGGTGTGGCAGTTCATAAACATAACCGATCACCAGCCGGTTCCGGGCGTCGAAGATCGACGGGCCGAAGTTGCTGGCCGGCAGATAAGGATTGTAGGCGCGAGTTGCGGAAAGCCCGCCGAATCCGCCTCCACCGAACGACGTGTTTTCGAATCCCGAGCCGTTGTCGAACGAGTGCGACCAGGTGTAGTTTGCGGTGAATTGCAGTCCGCGGGACAGCTTCTTCTTCAGGCCCGCCTGCAGTGAGTCGTAATGTGAGTTCCCAATGGTTGAAATCTGATCGATCGTTCCATACACGTTTCCCGGATACAGGTAGTCCTGGGTAGAAAATGGAGCGGTAGTCAGTTGGTTCCCGGGACCGCAGTTGGTTGGTCCGGCAGCTACGCAAGCCGCAGGATTGATGAGATTCAGCGGGTGACCGATTTCCAGATGACGTGCAAACGAACCTACATACCCCACCGAAGCAATCGTGCTGGCCGACACTTGCCGCTCGATGGTCAGGTTGTAGTTGTAGGAAGTGGGCGAAACATTCCTCGGATCGATCGTACTACAGCACGCACTCCAGATAGGAAGATATCCGTTCGTCGGCAGGAACTGGACGTTCGAAGGAGCGCCGGTAAAAGGGAACGGGTTGGGTACGTTGAACCCAGATCTCCCCGCAATATCATCGAATGGATTGGCAAAGCCCGGACTTCCTCCAGTCGTTCCCGCTCCGTTCGTCGCAATCGAATTCGGCGGAACTCCCTGGAACTGGAGGTTCAGCTCTTCTTCGGTGCGGTTGTAATAAATGCCAAAACCACCGCGAATGCTGGTCCTGTCGGAGCCTCCCGTGAGCCTGCCCCAGTTCGGACTGTAGGCAAATCCAATACGCGGTCCGAAGTTACGGAATGGGTGGTTGGTACCGGTAGGATGAACGCCCTTGTCTCCCGAGAAAACGACTCCGAGCGGAGCGTTCGGGAAAACAGTGGATTGCTGCCCGGGATAGAACGCCGCCATTCCATGCCCGCCGTAGGCGAGATCTTGCATGGCGGTGTCAATCTGCCAACCCAATCCGTAGGTGAATGTCAAATTCTGCCGCATTTTCCATTGGTCCTGGAAATAGCTGTAGTATTCCTGGGCTCGGTCAATGCCGTTGCCGCCGCTCTGCTGCGAGTAGAGATCGGGGATTCCGAGCAGGAAGTCCGCTCCAGGATTACCGGTGCTGTAGGTTCCACCGCCGTTGTACAGGTAGAAGCCGCTGTTCTGCGCGAAGAACGGGTTGTCCACCTGGAATCGCCGCATGTCCCAGCCAGCTTTCATGGTGTGATTGCCGTGGGTAAACGAGAAGTTATCCACCACTTCGTAGGTTTGGTCTTTTCTGGGTTGCGGGCCGAATTGTGAAAATCCCAGATTGAAAAGACCCGTCACGAACATTGCTGGCACCCCGGCGCCGGCTGGATCTTGCGGTGTGATGTTGAACCCCAAACTGGAAGGTTGCGTCACCTGGGCCGGATCCACAGCGGCATAATTAAAGCGGTTGTAGCCGCCACGCAACTCGTTGATCATGTGGTCATTCAGCGTGTGGCTCCAGGAGACGGTCAGCAGTTTGAAGTGCTGTTGATTGACCGCCCCAAAACCCGGAAGACTGGCGCCCGTGCCAGGAAACGGAATGGTGCTGGTAAACGGGAACGATTCCTGCAACCACGAACCCCACAGCAAATCTCGCTTCCCGACATTCTGGTCGATGCGGAACATGTACTGATCATCTGTTGTCACTTGGATTGGCGTGAATGTAAACACGTTGCTCCCGGAATTTGGCTGGGGCACGTACTGACTGACCAATTTCGAAGCGATTGGATCGAAGTCCGCCGTGGGGACGGCCCCGGTACTGAAGATAGTCGAATACTTCGTGCCGGCGGGATAGGTGGTGCCGTCGTCTCCGACCAGTGGGAATGGCGAAACGTTATTCCCGATTCCGCTAAACGCCCCGGCAGTTCCATTGCGTTGCGCCGCTGTATAGACAGGACTCGAATTGTTAGCACCTTGAGGCTCGGGTTCGCGGTTCCGCACTCCCTGGTAGGAGAAGAAGAAAAACGAGTGGTTCTTCCAGACTGGTCCGCCAATCGTTGCTCCAAACGTATTCTGATGAAAAACGGCGGGCGAATGAGTAAACCAGTCACTCGCGTTCAGGAACGTATCGCGGTAGAACTCGAACACATCTCCATGAAAGCCGTTGGTGCCCGACTTGATGACGGCGTTCATGATTGCTCCCGAATTTCGTCCGTACTCAGGATTGATCGTGTTCGTCACCATGCGGAACTCTTCAATGGCATCCTCGCTGGGAACCACCGTGCGAGTATTGAGTGGAAGGTCGTTGGTGTCGGTGCCGTTGATCAGAAAGCTGTTCTGCGTGGTCTGACTGCCGTTGGTGGCAAATTCGCCCCGCGCGTCCGATGCCGCCACCACGCCCGATTCGAGCTGTTGCAGGTTCACCCAGGTGCGGCCAATCAGCGGCAGATTCAGAATCTGGTTCGAATCGACCACATCGCCGCGCTGCGGTGTTGTGGTTTCAACCTGGACTTGGTTGGCTTCTACAGTAATCGTTTCAGCCACGGTGCCGAGATCAATTTTCGCGTTCAGGGCGTAGACCTGGTTGACATCCAGATGAATTCCGGACGTGGTATACGTTCTGAAGCCCGACTTCTCGATTCGGACGGAATAGTCTCCTACCGGAAGCTGCAAGAGAGTGAATTCACCGCCTTTGCTGGTGACCGTTTTGGACAAACCCGTAGCCACATTGGTCACCGTAATCCTGGCATCGGCCACCAAGGCCCCCGATTGATCGGTCACAGTGCCTCGAATGCTGGCGTATAGCTCGTCGGCGAACGCGGGCATCGTCGTGAAGAGGCTGACCGCTAACAAGCTAAACAACGCAAGATAAACTAGCGGCCTAACACTCGGCATATTCCGTTTCATGCATTCCTCCAAAGCAGATAGTTGAGTTGAAGAGAGTCTCCGGGCCTCAGCAGCTCCAGCTGAACCCTGCAACTCGTTCACCAACACAAAAAACAGCAAACATGCTTTTGTTTAAGAAACGCATTCAAGCACTTGTGATAGTCAAAGAAAGAAGCGCTTCCAGAAAATCAATTCTCGAAACCAGCGATCTACAAATTGCTGTATGAAACGAGACATTTACTTTGAGTTATTAGTCTGGAATGGAACGTTCGCGAATGATCCCGCGCGCCTTACAACAATTTGGTGACAATGTCGGATTTGTTAGAGCTCGGCATAACGCCGCCGATCACATACACATGACTGTTCTTAGGCGCATGAAATCGTTGTTGCATGTTTGGGCCCGGCGAACCGCGGGAGGGGGTTTGACCACTCAGCGCATCCTCGGCGACAATGCTGGCTCGATGCCGTAAATTTGTGGATGATTAGGTGGATCATGACTCATGACTCGGCTGTTTTGAAGGCTCGCGAGATCTCTGGTCGAGTGCTGGCGCCATCCGCAGGGCAAAACGATAAGGCGGGACGATTCTCCCCTGAGGCGGTCGTGTCGCTGGGTGAGTCCGGACTGCTTGGGCTGATGCTACCCGTGGATGTTGGCGGTTCAGGGCTAGGTCCGCGCACGTTTGCGGCTGTGATCGCCACGCTCGCCGAGGCAGACGCTTCGGTCGCGATGGTTTATCTCATGCACATCATGGGCACCGCGACGATCGCGGCGGCGCGTCCAGGCTCCGCTCAGGCAGTGGCACCCACTCTGCGAGAGATTGGAGCGGGCCGCCATTTATCCACTCTGGCTTTCAGTGAAGCTGGCTCCCGCAGTCACTTCTGGGCGCCTGTTTCCCGTGCACATCGGGATGGTGACGGCGTACGAATCAGCGCCAAGAAATCGTGGGTCACCAGTGCGGGTCATGCCCAAAGCTATGTCGTTTCTTCGCTCGCCCCCGAGGGAAAGGGACCGACCGATTCGACCCTCTATCTTGTTCCGGCGCAGACGCGCGGCCTTGCAGTGGCGGGGCCCTGGGACGGTTTGGGACTCCGGGCTAACGCTTCCGCGCCAATCACGCTTGACGACTGCGAGGTTCCGCGCGATCTTCAACTCACGGATGATGGCGCCGGGTTTCCGGCCATGCTGAACGTAGTGCTCCCGCTCTTTAATTTAGGAACGGCGGCGGTGGCTTTGGGATTGTGTCGAGCGGCCGTCGCCGGGACGGTTTCGCATCTCAAAGGCGCGAAACTCGAGCATCTCGGCCAGAGCTTGGGAGAGAGCCTGCCTACCCTGCGCGCACAACTCGCTACGATGCAGATTGATACCGACGGGCTGTCGGCGCGCATTGACGACTTGATCGACCATCTCGAGAAGCCGCGCGAGACGACCATGCTGCGCGTGCTGGAGACTAAAGCCGCCGCAGGCGACGTCGCGATCAGCGTTACCTCAGCAGCCATGCGCGCTTGCGGAGGTGCGGCGTTCTCAAAGCATCTAAACGTCGAACGCCTATTCCGTGATGCGCACGCGGGAGCAGTCATGGCGCCAACGGGAGACGTGCTGCGCGAGTTCATCGGGAAGTCGCTGTTGGGAATTCCGCTCTTCTGAAACGCAAGGTCCCTCGACTCGCGCAAAGAACGCGCTCGCTCGGGATGACAATTGATTAACCACCGATGACAATAGAATTGTGGAGAGGTTATGAGCAAAGCAATCTGGCTGGGAGCGGTTGCCTACAATCCGAAAGTGATTGCGATTTGGGAGGGGATGCGCCGCTATTTTCATGAGGAAGCGCATCTGCCCGTTGAGATCGTTTTATTTCAGAGCTACGAGGCGCAGGTCGCGGCCTTACTGGCCCAACCCGGCGAGGCCGTGCCGCGTATCGACATTGCCTGGAATACAAACCTCGCCTACCTGCAAGCCGATGAGTGGAGCGGCCATGCCTGCCGGGCGGTCGCCATGCGCGACACCGATCTCGGCTGGATGACCAAGATCGTCGCGGTTAGCGGAGGTCCCATTTCTACGCTAGCGGATTTGAAAAATCGGACGCTCGCGCTGGGCAGCCGCGACAGCGGACACGCCGCCATTCTTCCCGTTCACTTCCTGGAGCAGCAGGGCATGCGCGAAAGCAAGGATTACCGCACGCTGCGCTTCAACAGCGATTTAGGCAAGCATGGTGATACCGGCACCAGCGAAGTGGAAGTGGTGCGCGCCGTCCTCGACGGGCGGGCCGACGCCGGCGCAATCGGCAGCCCCTTCTGGAACACAGTTCGCAGTGAGCGCCTGGTGCCCGAAGGAAGCCTTCGGGAGATATGGTCCTCTCCGGGCTACAACCATTGCATGTTCACGGCGCGGCCCGATCTCGACCCCGAGCGGGAGCGCCGGTTCGTCGACGCGCTCTCCGCCATGAGCTACGACAACCCGGTTCATCGCCCTATCCTCGACGCCGAAGGACTCAAGCGCTGGCTGCCGCCTCATGTGGATGGCTACGGTGCGTTGCGGCAGGCCGCTGCACAACAAGGATTTTTCCATGGACTCGCCAAGTCGGCTTAGAAGTCTAGCCATGACAAATATCAGCACAGTTCCGAGTATCGATGAATACTTGCGCGAGCGGTTGATGCCGGTGGAGGGTGCGATTCCGCAGATTCCGGGCATCGAGATGTTCGGAAACTCGATTCCTGCTGGCACGGTCGGCGGTGACCTGTTTGAATACATCAATTTTCAGCAGCGCTATGACCTCGACGCACGCATTCAGCAAGCGCAGCGCCTATCGAAGGAGTTTCTCGACCCGCTGCCTGCAGGAGCCGCTGTCCGCAATTCGGTCGACGATCATGTGCAATGGATGAGGGGGACCCAGGGCTACACGCTGAAGATGGAAGCGGATTACCGATTCGCGCGGAGTTCTGAGCAGATACGTGTCGCAGAAGATTTGCGGGACCTTTATTCGACGGCCGGGGTTCTGGTGGTGGACGCGCAGGGGCACGGACTCATCTCGGCGAAGATTGCCTCCACGGTTCATGACACATTCCACGCGTTGATGCTCACTGAACTGGATCGGTACGGGAAGACAACGCCGATGCTGCTGGAAAATATCAACCTGCGGCTGGCGCAGTCGGTGACAGCCAGGAACGCATTGGGGATCACTGAGAAAGAAGGTGCGCGCGAAATCGCGACGATGCTGTATGGCGAAGTAGATCCTCTTGGCCATTTTCGTTTTGCAAATTTTGGGCACCCTCCGCCGCTGGTATTCTCGGCGGAATATCGCAAGTTCATGAAGATAGACGATGACCACATGGTGCAATTCCTTGCGCTTGGGTTACAACTACCGGCACACCACCCCGATCTTAAGAAATACTATTCCCTGAATGTACGGCAAACAGAATTCAATACTGCCGATCTACCTGAGATCACGCTCATGAGTCCGGGAGATATTCTTGTCCTCTATACCGATGGAGTTTACGACGGCAGCGACCAGCAAGGGCGCGAGCAAGTTGAGGCGGTCATGCGCGAACATTACCTGCAACCCGCCAAAGAAATCTGCAACGCGTTGCTGGATTACGCGACGAAGCAGGATGACATTCTCCGTCAGAATGGCGATGAGGCCCTGATCGACGACAAAACCGTGTTTATCGTCAAACGAACGTGAAAGTCTTCTCGCGTTCGGCGGCCGTTCAGGCGCAGTTAAAAATTCTGGCCAACCTATGGGCGTGTTCGCCCTCGCGGTCGAAGGCACGGCGGACCGCCGCGAAGGACTCGGAGAGAGGAAAAATGTCGCGCGTGACCAGCAGGTCGGCATCCTCCGCGCCGACCGGATGCCAGTACACACCATCGGCTGTAATGGTGACTTCCGGCACTAAATCGGCTCGACTCACTGCGATACCGTCGGCCGCAGAGCCACGCAGCGCAATCCGGCGTATGACTCGGTCTTCTGCCGCAATCTTTTTCTCGTCGAGGAAGTGACGGAACGCCTCAGCTTCGGCATCGGTGGAAACGGTGGACGCCAGTCGCACTCGAAAGCCATGCGCACGAGCGCGCTTGATGCCTTCCCGTGTGCGCGCCCATGTGCCGGGCCCGCGATGGAGGTCGTGCAGCTCCGGTGTAGCGCTGTCCAAGCTGATTTGCAGGACAATTCGATCCCGGGGCAACGCTCGCAAGCTTTCTATGCGGCGGCCGGCAAACAACATTCCGTTGGTCAGCACCGTGGTCGGAGCGGCCGCCGCGCAAGAAAGCAGAATGTCGCCGATGTCTTCCAGCAGAAATGGCTCACCTCCGGTCACGAAGATTTCTTTGACGCCAAGCCCCGCCGCTTCGCGAGCGATCTGCTGTATGCGTGCGAGCCCCAGTTCTCGTCGCGGTGCGGTGGGCGAGGAACGCACGCAGCAGTAGTCGCAATGCAGGTTACAGTCGAAATTCGTGTAGAGCCATAGCCGCGAGCCGACAGGCCGATTCTCTTCTGCCGGCGACCCGGCAGGCTCCGCAACCGCGCCGCAGCGGAAGACCCAGCGCGTGCGGCCATTTTCGACCGAAGTTTCCAGCAATGGATTTCCGGTGAACCGGCACCACGTCTCCAACTTGGGTCCAACGCTTTCTTCGTCACCGACCACTGCGACCAGATCGCCCGGCTGGCATCGGCGCAGCGCGGCGATCAACTCTGGCAACAGACCGGACGCGAAAGTCTTTCGACCAATATCAACTTGGATGTCAGCCCTCATCGGATAGAGGAATTCTACCGCCCAAGAAGGCTGGCGGGAATGTTTCCCACTCAAGCCAACATCGGGCTTGAGTGGGCCACCAATATCTATTGCGCGTCGACCCACTTGTCCGAGCCTGTCAGCTTGACTGCAACGTCAGAAATAAAGATGTGCAGGGGCTTGCCGTCAGCTGTGCCGCGATGCTCGGTTGAGAACAGAATTGGACCTGCCTTTTTGTAACCTGCCCACGTTGCGAGGACGCGGCTCGGCGGCTTGGCCCCGCCGCGGTGATAGACAAAGTACACGACGCGGTTGTCTTTACCGACGTAGAGATCCCAGGTGTCGCCGGGCGTGTAGCCGCCATCCGCGGGATACTTCACCGGGACCAGTTCGGCCATGCTGGAGCCCACTGGCAGATTGAACTTGCCCTGATCGATCGCGCTGGCACTCTTATCCCAATAAGCATGAAAGGGGAAGAGGGTCCAATAGCTATCGTTGATGAAACTCGGGTCGACCTGATTTTTCACGGCGTCGGTTTGAGTGCTGAGGTCAGTACGCACGTAGGAAACCTTGACCGGCTTGCCATCTTTGTCCAGGCCTTCAAAGGTCACTTTGTTGGTCTTGGGTTCCCACTCCCACTTGTGAGTCGCTTTGAAGAGCCCGGTAATGTCCACGTCCCAGGTGTAGCGGATGGCCTCTACTTTATCCCACGAATCAATGCCGTAGGTCTTGGCGACTTGATCGAGAATTGGCGAGCGCTCTTGCGCGCTGGAATTTGGAGCAAGGGACAGCACTCCGGAAAGCAGGAGACCCATCATGGTTAAACGGCGGGCATTTTTCATAGAGTTCCCTCCTCGGTGAGTTGAACGGATGCTGTGTAGGATGACGGTGTGAGGCTCCCGGATACAGAAATACTGTTCGGCGCCCTGTCCTTGCGGTTAACCCGCTTGGTCATTGGGGCGCGGGCAACTGTGGGATCCGGCGCGAAGCAAGCTCAACCAGTGTTACTGCAGTGTTGCAATCAGGTTAATTTCCTGTGACCAAACGGTTTTCCGGGCGGCTCCTCCGATATGCTTGCGAATTCGAGATTTCTTGCGCCAATGCCTGCAACTGCAACAACCCGAAACAGGAAGAGCTCGGATCGGCGTTCATCTGGCGCTACTTCCAACCGGGAGGATTCAGCTTCCCCTCAACGACGGGGCCGAAAGCCAAAATCGAAATTGAAGCAGGCTGCGGGGCTTCCCTCTTGGTGGGCACACCTTGCAGTTGCGGTCACGATCGCGTTCTTTGGTCTAATTCGGATTCATCTGGCAGGATTTCCGTTGGAACGGGATGAGGGCGAGTATGCGTACGCGGGGCAACTCATCCTGCATGGCATTGATCCTTATCGGTACTGCTACAGCATGAAGCTTCCGGGAACCGCGTCGGCGTACGCCCTCTTAATGGCCGCATTTGGCCAAAACCCAGTGGGGGTCCACCTGGGCTTGTTGCTGGTGAACTCCGCAAGCTGTCTATTGCTTTACCTGCTGGTCGCCCGCTTATTTGGAAGATTAGCGGGGGTGGCGGCTAGTGCCACCTTTGCACTTCTTTCATTGCAACCGGTGGTACTCGGGTTTGCCGGACATGCAACCCAATTCGTAGTGATGCCCGCCATTGCGGGTATCTTGCTTTTGCTTCTCGCGATCGCATCTGAGAAGCGTTGGCTGCTCTTCTGCAGTGGTTTTTGTCTCGGGGTAAGCTTCCTGATGAAGCAGCCGGGAGCCCTGTTCATTGTTTTCGCTGTTTTCTATCTGGCCTATTTGGAGTGGGCTCGCGGTCTAGACTTGTTCCGATCGGGGACTCGGCTCGGACTGTTGCTGCTGGGATCCGCGATTCCTTTGCTTTTGTCTGCTCGCTCTATGTGGCGTCTGGAAATTTTCAAAGATTTTGGTTTTGGACCTTTCACTATGCACGTGAATACGAGACAATCCTCCCTCTCTGGAAAGGATGGGAAAATTTCACGGACACCGGCTCTTCAGTCTTAAGCTCCGGTTTATTACTTTGGATCATTTCGGCTGTGGGACTAGTCGCTGTGCTCTGGCGGCCAAAATTACGAAGTCGTACTGTCTTCGTGGTCGGTTTCCTCGTTTTCTCATTTGCAGCGGTTTGCCCAGGTCTCTATTTCCGTTCACATTACTTCGTTCTTTTATTACCGGCGGTCTCGCTCTTGAGCGGAGTTGCTGTCAGCCATACAACGGCAAAGCTTAGGGATGGATCGCTGAGCTTTCTTGCAGCGGTGCCGGCTATCATCTTCGTGATTGCACTTGTCATTACTACGGCGCACGACTCCGAGTTTTTCTTCGCGAAGGATCTGGATTCCGCTTGCCACCGGCTTTACGGCAGAAATCCCTTTCCGGAGGCGCGAAAAGTTTCCGAGTTCATTCGCAGTCGCGCCGAGGCGAGCGACGAGATCGCAGTGATTGGATCTGAGCCCGAGCTCTATTTCTACTCTCGGCTTCGATCTGCAACAGGCTTCGTTTATATGTATCCCCTGATGGAGCCTCATCCTTTCGCGATCGCCATGCAGCACGAAATGGAGAGGGAGATCGAGGTAGCGAACCCGCGCTTTGTTGTGTTTGTGTCGGAAGCGGCATCATGGCTACGACGCGACGATTCCGATTCAGGGATTTTCGACTGGAGCGGGAAATTTGTGCAGGATCATTACAAACCAATTGGAGTCGTGGACTTAATGGGAGATGACACAGAATTTCACTTTGACGATGATGCGCGGAGCTACCAACCCCGATCACCAAGCAAAATGCTGATCTACCAGAGAATGTAGGGGACTACCCTCAATCGACGACTCGGCGTGCACGTCATTTCTAGTAGTCACTGTTGGATGGAACTGAGGAATTGCAACGATTCCTGCACTTGAGAATATTCCGGGTTAGTATCCAGGGTTTTCCGTAGGGCAGAAATGGCTTCCTCTCTGTGCCCTTCGGCGTTCAAAAGCAGTGCTGATTTGAGAGAAACATCCTCTGAGGGCTTGTTCAGAAGCGCGCGAGAAACTGCCTTTTCGGTTCGTTCTAACAAGGCCGGATCGGTTTGGCCCGCAGCCCTGAGATCCGCCAGCGCCTGCGGATAGTCCTTCATGATCGCGTATGCGAAACCCAAATCGATCAAAGCTGAACCGCGATGCTGCTTGTCCTCTGCACTTAAATTCCTATAGTCGCTGGTTAATCTTACCGCGGTTCGAAATTCCTCCATCGCATCTGGCAGGCGATCATGTGCCGCGTAGTAGGCTCCCAGATTCAAGTGGGAGCCAACGTCTGCCGGATTCAAGGTAACCGCATTGGTGAAGTGAATAACGGCATCTTCACTGTTCCCTTGCGAGACCAACGCGAACCCTAGTTTCTTCTCGGCTAGTGCATTTGCGCCGGTTACTTCAAGAGTATGCGACCAGATCGAGACGCTGTTCTCCCAGTACGATATCTGTCGTGAGGTGAGGAAGCATAAAAGGGCGAGCACGATCGTTACCAGTCCGAAGCGAACTCTTTTGCCCACCCCAAGTTCATCCAGCAATTTCGCTCCACTCCACGCCGCAATGATGAATAGGCCTATGGTGGATAGGTAAGCATAGCGGTCAGCCATGGCCTGATCGCCCACCTGGACTGCCCCGATCATGGGAAACAGCACGCCCAAAAAAAGCAGCCACCCCACAATCAAGAAGGGAAGTTTCGTACGGTGTATCCACGCTGAAATGCTGATCGCCAAAAGTATGACCACTGCCACAGCAGGCTTCCAAAGGGAAACAGAGATACCGGGATGGGGGTAGAACAAGCCAAAGCCAAAAGGCCAGAACGTTTTTGCGAGATAAACGACGTAGGAATAAAGAGCGTTCGCGAGCCTTGCGGATAACGGAAACGCCTGCGTAGTCCGCAAGGCACCCGCACTTTGGGCCCACACAGTGGCCCACGAAGCGCCGACCGTGAGCAGGAACAGCGGAATCTTCTCCAGCAGCAGTTGGGAAACTGATCGCTGCGGAATTGAATGATCGGCCGGATCCACGGTCCAACCCAATACTCGCCGCAGTGGCCAATAATCCAATAAGAGCAGCACAAATGGCAACGTCACTGCCATCGGCTTCGCGGCCAGCGCCAAAACAAAGATTCCGCAAACCGCTGCCAGTCGTTCTGCCGACGGCTTGCGGGCAAACCAGCCATAAACAGCCAGGGTTAAAAGGAAACAAAAGGTGCAAAGCAGGTTCTTTCGCTCGGCAATCCAGGCAACCGATTCAACGTTAAAAGGATGCCAAGCGAACATCGCGGCTACGACGAAACTGGCTCCTGTAGCACCCGTGGCCCAGTTCAATAAGAGAAAAAGCAATAACGCGTTGGCGGCGTGAATCACCACGTTGACGATGTGGTGAGACCCTGCATCTGGCCCGAACAGCTCGTAATCCGCGGCGTGGGACCACCAGGTAACCGGGTGCCAGTTCGCCTGTTCTCTTGAAGTGACCGACCATCGCACGGTATCCCAGGTCAACCCCGATTTCACGTGGGAATTGTTCACCACGTAATCAAGATCGTCGTAATTGATGAAATCATGACCGCGAACAGGGCTGTACAGAACGAGCGTTCCAACAAAGAGCAACAGACCAAACACGACAGGTGAAATCGGTTTCGCTTCTGGCGCATGGATGCGGGAATGGACGCTTTTAGCCGAGTTTCGGGGTTGACGGAGCGTTCTCGAAGTCACTGTTCCACCAGCCTCATTGATAACACGGAATGACGCTCCTGGCGCCAGTTAGGTGGGCGCTCCTGTGTTAAAATTTCACTCTCGTTGGAGCCCTTCAGAGATTTCTAAGCCGTTGCATTCTGGGGAAGTCGACTCATTGTAAGCGGATCCTGCCCAAACCTGCCAACATGATGAGAGCGTCAGCCACTTGGCCGAACTGTTATGACAACCAGAATTCAGCGGCAAGCGGCTAAGCGACGAAAGATAGAGAGTCCTCAGCGGCGCACGGGGTCTCAAGCTGTGCAACCGAGAAGATCCCGGTCATTGATCTCTATCTACTGCATAGCGCTCGCCGCAATTACATTCGCCGTATACCTTCCGGCGATCTTTCATCCCTTTGTCAACTACGACGATTACGACTACGTCACACAGAATCCCCATGTGCAGTCTGGGTTGACCGCCGAAACGATCGGCTGGGCCCTCACGTCTACAGAAGCTTCGAACTGGCACCCGTTGACTTGGCTTTCGCACGCCCTCGATTGTCAGTTTTTTGGCCTCAATCCGCACGGGCATCACCTGACGAGCGTGCTGCTGCACACGGGCAACGCGGTTTTGCTGTTCTTGATTCTGCAGTGGGCAACCGGTGCCCCTGGAATGAGTGCAATCGTGGCAGCCCTTTTCGCCTTGCACCCATTCAATGTCGAGTCCGTTGCCTGGGTGGCAGAGCGAAAGAATGTGTTAAGCACGTTCTTTTTTTTTCTGACCTTGGCCGCATACGGAAGATATGCTCGCCGACCAAGTCTTGGCCGATATTTGTTGGTCGCTCTCGCTTTCGCTATGGGCCTGGCTTCAAAGCCGATGCTCGTGACACTACCGTTCGTGTTGCTCTTGCTCGATTACTGGCCCTTGGCGCGCATCCAGAGCTGGACCGAGCCGCAACACAATCCGCAAGCTTCTTGGCCTCGTCTGCTGACGGAGAAAATGCCTCTGCTGTGTCTATCCGTAGCCAGCTCGGTCGTCACCATGATTGCCCAGAGAGACTCGGTTTCACAGTTTGTCACCTTGCGAATGCGCATCGAGAACGCGATTTATGCTTATTCCTGCTATGTGATGAAGATTTTCTGGCCCCTGCATCTGGCGGTTATATATCCACATCCGCTAGACAAATTGTCTAAACTCGCGATCGCGGCTTCGGCGTTGTTTCTTATCGCAGTTAGCTTGCTCGTTTGGCGGTGGCGCAAAGAGTTTCCCTACACGATCGTTGGCTGGCTCTGGTTTGTTGGCACCCTGGTTCCAGTTATCGGAGTTGTGCAAGTAGGCGATCAAGGCATGGCGGATCGATATATGTACATCCCTGCCGTTGGAATCTTTGTGGCACTCGTCTGGAGTTTCATGGAATGGGCGAAGTCGCAAGCCTGGGTTTCTGATTCCGTGCGTTCCCTCGGGCTCAAAGTGGCCACTTCATTTGTACTGCTCGCACTGGGTCTGCTTACGATTCACCAAATTCACTACTGGCGCGACCCTATGGACCTCTGGGCGCATGCACTGCAGATCACCGAGGACAACTTTGTCGCGGAAGATCATCTCGCCGGCTTCTTAGTCCTGCAAGGGCGCATCGATGAGGCGAACCGACTCTTCGAGTCGGCAGCGCGCGCAGCGCCGCTGGATCCGATCAGCCATACCGGCCTCGCGACGGCAGCCCAGGATCGCGGGGACCTGCAGGAGGCGATCCGAAACTATAACATCGCCCTTAACGCCAAGAATCAAGGAATTTTGGCGATGACCTATGCCAATCTCGGGGTCGTTTACCGTCAGCTGGGAGACTACTCGGCCGCCCATCAAAACTCAGAGCAAGCGCTTAGTCACGACCATGAGACTGTTGAGATCATGATTCAGGAGAGCCTGGAAGCGCTCCAGTCTGCGCCGGAGGCTTCCGGATACGTGCGGCTCGGATTCTTGTTGGAGGGAGTGGGCCGGATGGACTATGCCAAATCAGCTTTCGAAAAAGCTTTGCAGCTCAATCCCAACTTCACGGCTGCCCAAAAAGCGCTGCAAGAAATCCCTCAGGCGCGCTAGGTCACGCCTAATCGACGGTGGTCAGCATCTTTTCAACAACGCGCTGAGTTACATTTATGTCCCGGCTGTACCTTTGCACCTGCAGGTATGCCTCCTTGGACTCAGCCATCTCGCCATTCTTTTCCATGGCTTTTGCCATTAACAGGGACGCTACCGCATTGGGCCGGGCAACTGTTGCCTGAGAATACCAGCGAATCGCGTCGACCAGGTTCTTGTCATGCTGCGCGATCAGCCCCATGCCGATTGCTGCTCCCGAATCCGTCGGATCCATTCCCAAAGCGATCTCAAAATTCTCGCATGCTCGCGTGTAATCGTGAAGGTTGCGATATGCATTTCCGAGATTCGAGTAGGCCATTTCAACCAGGTCGGTCTGACTGGGTCGTTGCAGCGCGATCTGAAAATGCTCAATCGCAGCTTGCGCGTTTCCGTGCTGCCCTTCGTTAATCCCAACGTAAAGCTGAGCTAGAAAATCTCCAGGATCAATCGCGAGCGCTCGATTGAAATGGAAGATCGCTTCGTCGCTCCGGCCGAGACTGAGCAATGAAGTACCAAGGTTGGCCTCTGCGATAGCGTTCCCGGAGGTGACCTGTAAGGTGTGCTTCCAGAGAGTCTCGCTGTCACGCCAGTAGCCGATCTGGCGCCAGCTCATGATCGCAAGCAAGCTGAGTACGATCGCTGCTGATGTCGCGGCCCATCCTTTGGGAACCAAGCGCTCGTCCGCCCAATCCGCTGCAGCCCACACGACGAGAAGGAAAATTCCGATTGACGGCTGATATATGTAGCGATCGGCTCTGGCGGCGATTCCCACCTGCACAAGCCCGATCATCGGAACGAGAGTCCCCAGATACCAGAACCATCCCACAACAAGATACGGCCGCTTTCGCAAGACGATAACCGCTGCGGTGATTCCTAGCAAGATCAGCAGAGCCCCAATCACCTGCCATGCCGGTATCGAGGAGGGATACGGGTAAAGAACCGCCAGCCTCGAAGGCCAGAACAGATTCAGGAGGTACTCCACATACTCGATCAAAGCATTCTCGATGCGCAGGCTGAGCGGGTACACGGTCAAGCTGCCCACGGCTCCTGCTTCCGCCTGGGCGCGCATGGTCATGATTGAACTGGCGCTCGCAACCAGGAGCAGCGGTATCTTTTCCAGGATCAGGCCGAGCAAAGCCTTGCTTGGAGGACTCTCGGCATGATTGTCCGGCCAGCGATAGAGAGGCCAGATGTCCCACAGCAGTAGCACAAAGGGCAAACTCACGATCTGAGGCTTAGCCAGAAGCCCCATCCCGAACGCAGCGAACACCAGCAGATATCGGGTGATCGTGCGATGCCTCACGTACCGCTGATAGGCAAGGAGCGTGAGCACGAAGAAGAACATGCTGAGCACATTCTTGCGCTCCGCACCCCACGCCACCGATTCCACATTCACAGGATGCAGGGCAAAAAAGGCAGCCACCAGCAGGCTTCTCCAGGTTCTTCCGGTGGCATCCTGCAATGAGCAAAAGAGCAGCACCGCGCTGGCGATATGAAAGGACACATTTTCCAGATGTACGGCCGCCGGGCTAGATCGAAACAGCTGATAATCGAGCGCGTGCGAGAGCAGCGTGAGTGGGTGCCAGTTGGCCAGGACAAAATTCGTGAAGGCCCAATGAATCAATTTCCAGTTAAGAGGTTGCTGCAGCTGGGGCAGTCCGAGAATGTACTTGTCGTCATCGTAGTTAATGAACGAATGGTGGACGACAGAGAAGTAGACAGCCAGGGTCGCTGCGGTCAGCAACAGGCTTAATACGAGAGTGGAATATTTGGAGGCATAAAACGGTTCCGCGCTGGCAAGTGGTACCTCCAGCGCTTTCTTTTCGTTTTGTTTCCGTTTTCCCGCCGAACTCACGCCTGCCCTCCGGCCTAATCGGCCTGCCCTCAATTACTGCCTAACCTGCGGCTCACCGGCAAGTCTCCTAGCTTTTTCGTAGTAGAGTTGCGCTTCGGGGACTCGATTCAACTGCTGCAAAGCGTGGCTCAGTTGCAGATAACCTTGGATAGAAGGCTGCAGCTGCACCGCACGCTGATAATCCTGAATCGCCAGGTCCAGCTGTCCTTGTTTCTCGAACAGAAGCCCGCGGTCGAAGTAGGTGTTGAACATTCTGGGATTAAATTGTAGGGCGTGATTGTAACTGTCTCGCGCTTCGGCCGCATGCCCGGATCGATCCAGGTCTACGCCGAGATCTGTGTAGGCAGAAGCCAGTTGCTCCGGATCACACGTAAGGGTGATCGCCTTGCGAAATTCTGCGATAGCCGCCTCCCGCTCATGATTGCCATCCAGGCAAAGACCCAAATTCACGTGATTCGTAGGATCGTTCGGGCTTATTTCGGCCGCCCAACGAAAATGCTCCAGAGCGCCTTCGGGGTCGCCGGATGAGAGTCGATCCCACCCCAACTTTCGGTGAGCCAGCGAATTGTTGGCCGTCACCGCCAGCGCGTGGGTCCAGAGATCCTCGCTGCTCGACCAATATCCGATTTGCCGGACTGAGGCGAAGGAATACGCCATCAAGACGGTCGCTGCGAGTCCTCCAATAACTATTTTCGGCAATTTCAAGGCAGGCAGATAATCCGCTAAAAGAAACAGGATGGCCAGGAACACTCCGATCAGGGGAATGTACGCGTATCGGTCGGCCATGGCCTGATCTCCGACTTGCACAATGCCGATCACCGGGATCATGGTTCCCAGAAACCACAGCCAGCCCATGAGCAGATACTTCCTTTGCCGCTTGAGGGCAATAAATAAGGTGATCAGCGATAGCGCACAGACCGAGATTCCAATCTGCAACCCGCTGATATTCCTTCCCGGATGCGGATAGAACACCGCCAAACCTGCCGGCCAGACGGCTCTCCAAAGATAAACAGCGTAGGCCAGGATGGCATTTTCGAGCCGCACACTCAGCGGAAACTGCGTTGCCGGGTGAAATGCATGACCCGCTCTCTGCACTTCATATGTGATAACGCAGCTAACGAATGACAGCGCAAAGAGCGGAAGCTTTTCTCGTATCCGACTCAAGAATGAATTCTTGTCGCGAATGCGCTCCAGAGGCCAGTAATCCAGCAGAAGAAGAACAAACGGAAGCGTCACCAGCATCGGCTTCGACATCAGGCTGCAGGCGAAGAACAGCAGCACCGCGGCGTACCGTCGGCTCGATGGCCTGCGAACGTACCAGCCGTAGGCGCCCAGCGTCAGAAAGAAGAAGAAAGTGCTCAGCACATTCTTGCGCTCGGCCACCCACGCCGCCGATTCCACATTGATGGGATGAATCCCGAACAGAAGCGCCAACAGCAGGCTTGGTCCGAAGCGCCCGGTCGCGAGCAGGACCAGCGCGAACAAAAGCACGGCGTTGAGAGCGTGGAGCAGCACACTCGTCGCGTGGTGACCGCCGGGCCGCATCCCGAAAAGTTCGACATCCAGCTCGTGCGAAATCCAGGTCAGCGGATGCCAGTTTGCATTCTCCCCAGAGGAGAACGCCCAGCTCACCGTCTGCCATGAAAGTCCGGCGCGCACGTGCGGATTCTCCGTGACGTAATAGTCGTCGTCGTAGTCGGAAAACGGGTTGCCGAAGGCAGGGGCGTAAAGAGCTGCGACCACCCCAATAATCAGCAAGCACGTAGCTACGTTGCGCGTTTTCTGGCGCATGGCAATAGGTTTGCCGGGGCATGGAACCAACCGGGCATCAACCCCCGCGCGATCTTCTCCCGGATCGAATCGAAGGTCACGTATCTACCAGTCCTTATATTTCGTTCCGTCGAGAGCGGTTTTTTCCGATTTTGTATACACGTCAAAAACCGCTTGCCCGCCCCACGAATCCGAATCAGGGTCGTCCTGGTTCGACCGCAATCCCCAGTCAAAGCTTTTGGTCATTGGATCTCGAGGAATTCTGCGCAGGAACCTCGCTTTCTTTCCGCCGTTCATCGCGACTCCTTTGACCAGCGTGTCCAGGTCGGGAGGATAACCGTACGAGTCCACCTCCGTCTGAAAATAGGTTCGGTCGGCACTTTCCTTGTACCGATCAATCGCGTCCCGGAGTTCCCACAGGGCGCGCCGCAGCTCCTTCTCCTTCTCGCGTTGAATCTGTACGTAGACGAGGGGAGCCGCGACCATGGCTAGCACCGAAAGAAGGGTCGCGGCTACGATCAATTCAATCAGCGTAAACCCGGTGGTTTGACTCTGATTGCCTTTGCGGCTGAGTCGCATCATGGCTCGTCTCTAAGTTCCTTTTTCGCGCCTAGGTCGTGGATCAATGCTTCTCCGCACTGGCTTTTTCAATTTTGTCCGTGCTTGGCAGGGCGGAAAGCTGCTGCTTCAGCCAATCCAGATTACAACTGTGCTGGAATGCTGCCATCAGCTCGGCCCTCGACTTGTACTGCACGACCGTCGTTCCCGGAGGCGCAGCCTTGCTGATCTTCTCCTTGATAGGAGTGGGCGTTTCCGGGTTGATAACGTCATCCTGAAAACGAAACTTTTTCACTTGAATCTTCGGCAGCCATTCCAGCGGTTCGAGCGGCGAGACGCTCTTGAGGAACTCCGGCTTCACATAGTTCGGGCGCTCATCCGCCGGCGGGAAAGGCGAGGTGCTCAGCCAGGTCGGCCAGTCGGCCCAGGGATCGAGCACGTCGAGCACCTTGATGCGCGGATCCACCGCCGAAGCCAGAATGGCAATCGTTCCACCCGATCCGTTCCCAAACATCCCGATCCGACTCGTATCCAGATCGCCGCGTTTTTCCAGAAAGTCGATCATCAGTTGCACATCGTGAGCGGTAGCGGCGAGGCTCTGCGGCAGTTGACTCAAAAACCACATCGCCATGGGCACATCATGATAACGTTGGCCGGTCAGCGCCGAAGCGAAGCCTACCGCCGCGAACCCTCCCTTTACAAACTCCTTCTGTACGGCTTCCAATCGGTACGGATCCAGGTCATTCGGATATCCCCACAGGTTCAGAATTACGGGCGGCTTGCTGACTCCCGTGGGTTTGATCACGTACACTTCGATCGGATCGCCCGGGCGCCAAGTCAGCCGCCAGAGCTCCACGACGTATCCTTCGTGAGTCGCATCTGCCGCGGGGCCCTCCGCCTTGAGAGGCAGCAGTTGGCTGGTTTTCACGCTCGGAGTGGACCAATCTTCTGAAAAATTAGCTAAAGCTGGGCCCGAATCCGGCTTGGGCTCGGGCACAACCTTGACAATTTGACCTTCCGCCAGCCCCCCCAAGCCGAGGGTGGCGATTACCATTAACGCAAGAATCCCACGAGAAATTGAACTGGAGGCGAGCAGCAGCAATCGACGATACATGATCCTTTTCCTTTAAATGCGTTCGCTTCGACTTACCAGAGCGGCAGAAATTAGGAGGAATGATCCCACAACTTCGTTTCAATTCCGTTAAAATCCTCCCCCGGCACGCCATCTTTCACAAGAAAGCCTGGATTCGACTCGCGGGCAAGTAAAAAGGGCGGCTGTACAAAACCGCCCTTTCCAGTTGTTTGAAGTTTAAGTTACTTGGCTGGACGAAGAACAGGCGACAGGTTGACGTTGGTCGGGTTGGTGCTCTGCGTGCCGGCCTGGGTCAGCTGGGTGGTGGTATCGGGAATACCGAGCGAGCTCGCTTCATAGATCAAGATCGCGCCGCCCATATCGCCACCCTTGTCAGCAGTGTCGGTGTTGACCGGAGCGGCTCCGAGAGGCCGGTCCAAACCGTCAAGCTGCTGGTAGTGAGAACGCCACACGAAGAGCCCCGGATCGGTGAAGGCCGCCGTGGCGCAAACGCCGGCAAGGAGCGAAACCCTGGCGAACGGGATATAGTCAGGAATCGAGGTCACGACGAACTTGTTGGATGCGGTAACCAGGTTCGTGACCAAGGTCGCCTGAGCAGTGCCGTACACTAACCGCAGAACCGACCACGCGCGGTAGCGTCCAGCGCGAACGTTCGGGAAGGAGTAGCCATACTTCCAGATTTTGTTTTCGCAGACCGGAAACGTGAGGCCGTTCTCCCCGGTCTTGGGCAGGATTCCGTTCAGACCACCGTAGTTGGACGGCAGCGGCTGTCCTGGATCTCCGATACCCTGATAGCTGGTCCAGATGGGATCGATACCGTTGAGGGTAAGGTAGCCATAAGCGGTTTGGTCGCCCAGGTTTGAGACGTTGCCGTAGCTGAAGAACGTGTAGGCAATGCCGTCATGCGGAGTGTTGGAGTTGGAGAAGAGAGCCTTGCAGGCGCTCGGAGCGCTGGACACGCCGCAAAGAACGGAGTTGACCACTTCACCCGTTCCGATTCCCCGCCACCGAGAACCTGAGCCACCCGCAGCAGCTTTGCCGAGAGGGTTGTTGGTACCGCCGGCAGTCGGCGTACCGACGCCAGTTTCCTGGCTCAGGCCCGCCACATTCTGGGCGAGAGCACTGTTGCTGCTGTAGAGCGTGGGATAACGGAACACGGTCGCTTCCGTGGTGTTCATAGTGCCGGAGAGCGGCTCGCGCAGATAAGCGTTGATGTTCCCCGCCGCCAAACCGAACGCGCTGGCGTCAGTGTTGGTGCCGGAAAATACCTGCTGCAGTTGCTGTTCGGTGGCGTTGGTCAAACCAGCTAGTTCAGCCGTTCGGCTGGCGACGAACACGATGGGGTCAGCTCCGATGCTCTTTACAGTGTAGGTGGGAATCGCGGTGCAGCTAATGGGATCCTTGCCGAGGATGTTGAACGCCAGCACGTTGGCCGCGTCCGTCGAAGTTCCGGTCTTCTGGAACGCCGAGTAAATCGGGGTGCCGACAGCCTTGGCGTTGGTGAGGCCGGTGCAAGCTCCAGTGGTCGAAGTAACGTAGTTGGCTGCTTGGCCAGCAAGGTTGTTCGAGTTATAGCCCAAACCGTCCAAACCGTCAGAATTCGCTCCGCCAGCGGTGCTGGCGCCGAGCGCAGAGTTAACCCGGTTCACCGCAAACCACGCATCTTCTGGTCGGATGTCGGTCGCGGCCACGTTCACAGCCATGTTGCCCGCGGTTTCGACAACGTTCAAAACGTTCGCGGGAAGGGTAGCTGTGTCAGGACCCCAGAGAGCTTGTGAAACCAACTGGGTTGCGGTGGCAGTCCATTCAGCATTGGTTCCGGAGATGTCGAGCAGTTTGCAGGCCGGAACCGCGAAGAAGCAGCGGTCGCCCACAACCGAGTCCACGTTGGCATAGACCCAGACGTCCGGCTCGCCGGAACTGGTGGTGGAGTTGCTGTCCCATACCACCCAAACCTTGGCAGCGTCGTTGTTGGCAGGAGTTACGCGTGTGTCCTGCAGAACCAGGTTCGAGTTGCTGAAGGACCAGTGAAAGGTTGCACCTACGGCGCCGACCGGGCCGGAGCCACCGTTATAAGCGCCCAGAGCGACGGAGTTGAATAGGGCCGAGGAGCCGGCGATGACCACCCTCGTCTGGCTGAACGCCGCCGGTACCAGGCCTAGGATCACGGCCAGTGTGATCGCCGTGAGAACTGACTTCGTGCGAAGCTTCGTCATATTCTATTTTCCTCTCGAAAAAAGTTTTCAAACGGTTGTTGGGACACGCACAGGCACAAGTACGAACCTGAGCACCGCACAGTACTGGAGAAAAGCTTTTCGCTAAATCGACCCGGCAAAAGTAGCGATCACTCGTAAGAACCTGAGCTGAGAGGTACCTGGGAACCCAGCCCACCGAGTTGTTTGCTTGAAACAACCGCGAGAAATATAAAGGCCAGCCCCCAACGGCGTGTTACACGCGCGTGAGAAGATGATGAAATTTAGATGAACGGCAGGTTACAAACCCAGCCTGAAAGCCCGCTTCTGTGGATACTTGAAGAAATACACTCCGCCCGGTGCATGAATCGCCGTGTTTTCGCATCCGACGATTTTCTCTGTTGAAAAGAGCGTCAAAACATCCTGGGCTTCTGACAGATAACGACTGCTTGAGAAGCGTATTGTTCGCTGACTTCGCCGTCCGCTGTTTAAGTGGATGTCTCACAAAGCTACCAGGGCGATTTGATGGTGCGGGGAAAATTCATGCAGTTTTAATATCCGCTCGGGTGTGCCCGTGTAGAATTCGCCCTTGCCAAACCCAACTATCCTGAATGTTTCTGTGTCGGAGAGACAGTTTTGATTTCTTCCATTCGCAGTGGTGTCGTCCGAGCTCTGACGGCGCTGCTCCTAGCTCTGTTAGCTGCCTCGATAAGTGGCGCACAGCCGCAAGCGAATCAGGACGCTGACAAGGGTTCGATCGTCGGGACCGTAACGGATGCTTCGCATGCGGTCGTGCCCGGTGCTGAAGTGATACTCACCAACGTCACTGCGGGTGGCGTGAAACTTTCCATACCCATTAATGCAAATGGAGAATTTTCGGCTAGTAATCTTTATCCGGGGTATTACAGCTTAACTGTAAGAGCACCAAGTTTCGTGGACAAGGTCTGGGACACTGTCTCAGTGAAGGCTGGTGGCAAGTTACAGCTTGACGCCGTCCTGAATGCTGCGCCCGCCCCGGGGGCCGCACCAGCGCCCGAACAAACAGTTGCTGCTCAGGAGCAGGCTGTTGCTGGCGGGGAGGAAGCGTCGATCAGCGGCACGGTCACCGATCAAACCCAAGCCATCGTGCCCGATGCAAAAGCGGTTCTGACCAGCGCCACAGGAGAAAAAAGAGAATCCCCTGTGAACGCCAAGGGTGTTTACTCTTTCACCCACCTCAAGCCCGGCGATTACAAGCTGACCGTAACCGCTCCTAATTTTGCTGACTATCCCTTCGATACCCTCAAGATAGCAGCGGGGATGGAGTTAACCCTCGATGCGCCGTTGCACCCGGCTGGGGCGAAGACGGAAGTCAACGTAGAAGCTTCCACGGCGGGCAAGGTGGAGACTGAGTCTGCGACTGTTTCCGGGACGATCACCCAAAAAGAAGTGGTTTCGATCGGATTGAACGGCCGAAACTTTACGCAGTTAGTCGCGTTAGCTCCGGGCGTGAGTAATCAGACGGGGCAGGACGAGGCCAAAGTGGGCGTGCAGGGCAGCGTCAAGTACAGCGTGAACGGGGGCCGAGTCGAGTACAACACGTTCGAAGTGGATGGAAACGATGTGCTGAACACCGGACTGAATGGCGCATCCAGCACGCTGATGGTTTATCCAAGCCTGGACGCGATTCAGGAAGTGAAGGTGTTGACGTCGAATTATGGCGCCCAATACGGGCGCACCGCGTCAGGTACGGTGCAAGTGACTACGAAGTCTGGAGCCTCCGCGCTCCATGGCAACCTCTACGAGTTCATCCGCAATGAAGCCTTCAACTCGCGGAACTACTTCGACGTAGAGTACAGCGTTCCGCCCGCTCCAGGTTCGACGGCCGCGCCGCAGGTCTTCGGCAATCACGCCCCTCTCTACCGTCGGCAGGATTTCGGAGGCACGATCGGTGGTCCCCTTTATATTCCGCATGTATTTAATACGAAGAAGGACAAAACATTTTTTTTCTTCTCCGAGGAGTTTCGGCTGGAGAAAACGCCGGTGGATTACAACCAGGCGGTTCCCGGCTTGAAAGAACGTGGTCTCATTCTGACATCGCAGGGAATTCAGCCGAATCTCGTTCCAAATGTTCTGGGAAACGGCGTCTATCGCGCCTTTGATTTCAGTGACGTTTGTGCGCCCTCGGGAGCGTCCTTCAGCCGTGCAGCCTATCCGGACTGCCCGACAAGTGTGACGGATTCCCCGCTTCCGATTTTGGGTCTTCCGGGCAGTGGATATGGAGTGGATAAGAACGCGATCGCGATGTTGAGCGCAAATCTGATCCCGATCCCGAATTCCCCGTTTGGTTGCAATCTCTTTCTGCCCAACGTCAGTTCGGGGGTAACCGGCCTTGACCCGCAAGATCCGAATCACTGCTACATCTCGGCGGTTTCACCGTCGACCTATTGGCGGGAAGAGTTGTTTCGCGTTGATCAGACGCTAACCAACAAGATACGGGCGTCATTCCGCTACATTCACGACGATTGGGATACTACAGTACTAACGCCTCAGTGGGGGGTGGTTCACAACGCCTTTCCGACCGTAGAGAACCGCTTCTATGGCCCAGGGATCAGTCTTGTTGCCAATCTGTCGGATACGATCTCATCCAGCCTGCTCAACACGGTTGTCCTGAGCTACACGAACTCTGGCATTACGCTGGTCGATGAGAATGGCTCCGGGGGCGCTCGATTCCAGAGAAATCTGTCGCTAAGCCAACCTCTCGTTGCCGATCCTTCCTACCCGGGACAGTGCAACCCGTTGATCAGCGTGGACCCGATCACCGGTGCTCCGGAATGCGGTATGGGATACATCTTCAATAACGGGTTCGGCGGCAAAATGCCCGGGTTGAATTTCGCGGGTACAAATGCCGCGTATGGCGGTGAAGGATTTGCGGTGGACCCTTCTTACATGCCATGGGGTCACACGAATCCGACCTATGCAGTCCGCGACGATGTGGGCAAATCTCTGGGCAGCGGCAGACACACGATCCAGTTCGGGGCTCAATACGTATATTCGCAGCGTAACCAGGACAACAATGCGATTGGGGCTGCCTCCGGCGACACGCAAGGATTGTTGACCTTCAGCAACCTTTCTCACAGCACCGGAAATGCCTTCGCAGACTTTTTGATCCAGGAGCCACTTTTTGGTGGCAAGCAATACGAAGGATTCATGCAGAGCTTCACGCAAGACTCGACGAGCCGGCGTTACTATCAGCGTTATCAAATTGCGGAGCCATATTTTCAGGATGACTGGAAAGTTACTCCCCGGCTGACGCTGAATCTGGGATTGCGAGTCAGTTTGTTTGGGACCTATCGCGAGAAGAATCGGAATGCGTGGAATTGGGTGGCTTCGAACTTTGTGCCGGGTCAGTTTTCAGTCGATCCGGCCTACGGCGAGCTTCTGTACCAGGGGAGCACGGTACCGGTTTCTCAGTTCGCTCCGGGTAGTCCGATCGTGAACGGGCTCGGACTTGTGCAATGCGGCGAGGGACGAGTTCCGGTCGGTTGCATGAAAGGACACCTGTTCAATCCTGCTCCGCGCATTGGTTTCGCCTGGGATCCACGGGGCGATGGGAAGACCTCGATTCGCGGCGGCTACGGCATCTTTTTTGAGCACGGTACGGGCAACGAGGCGAACACAGGGTCGCTTGAAGCTAGTGCGCCTCTGGTGCTCAGCATGACCCAATCTTTGCCGCTCAATTATCCTTGCATCGGAAACATTGGGTATGGCTCGCAGTTTAACTCCGCAAATCCATGTCTGAGTCCGATCGCCCAGTTCTTTCCGAACTCCATTCAACCGCAGGCTGGCGACGCATTTCCGATCGATGTGACCGGAATCCCAACGAAGGCAATTTGGCCTTACGCTCAGCAATGGAGCTTAGGAATGCAGAGGGAAGTGTCGCATTCGGTCGTGCTCACTATGGCCTACGTTGGAAGTCAGGGAACACACCTTACGGTTGAGCGCCAGTTGAATCAGCTGCAACCATTACCGCTAAATCAGAATCCTTTCGGACCTAATGAACCCCTAACCATCGCCGACTGCACAGTTGCTCCACCGGGCTACAGTAGTTCTAACCATCCAGGGGACGGAGCCACGCCGTTCCTCCTTCAGGGCGGGGCACTCGTTACTTCCACTAACCCGGCTTACGTGCATTTACAGGCAGCGTGCACGAATCCCTACATTCCCAACGTCAATTCGCTGGCGGGCCATGGTTATCCAGGACTCGGCCGAGTTTTGTCCCTCCAAAATGTGGCGAGCTCGACCTATCATGCTTTGCAAGTTACTATGCGGCATGTAAGTGGTCCGCTCACCGCTGGTGTGTCCTACTCTTACAGCCACTCTATCGACAACTCCTCCGATCGAAGCGATCCAGTCTTGGTGAATTCGTTCGACCTACGCGGGAATCGCGCCAGTTCAAGCTTTGACGAGCGGCACTTACTGAACCTCAGCTACGTATATCGTCTGCCGCTGAAATCTTTCGCGAAAAACGTCCACGATTGGACGTGGAGCGAGAACGGGGGAGCGAGCGGATCCAATACCCCTGGCAAGGGATGCTGCACGATGTCCGCGTTGCTGCTTGATGGTTGGGAACTTTCGGGAGTCACGATTGCGCAATCCGGTACTCCCTTCACCGTTATCAACAGCGCCGGAAATACGGGGATCTCCCTGACTGACAATGCCGGTGTCGCCAGTGGATATGGAATCGTCGCCTCCTATCCCGATGTCAACAAGAATCTGCCTGCGACCGTAGTCCGGTCCAACCCGCAAAGTTACGGTCCGCTGATTGGCAATGCGGCGGAGTTTGTGGCCCCGCGTGGTCTCACGTTCGGCAATGCAGGCCGAAACTATCTGAACAACCCGGGCCGAATCAATTTCGATTTGTCACTGCTGAAACATACAAAGATTCGCGAGAGCGGAGAACTCGAGTTTCGCGCGGAAGCATTCAACATTTTTAACCACACCGAATTCCGGCTGTACGATCCGGACAATCCGGGCAGGACCGGTAACAACATTATCAGCTGTTATGCGGGACAGTTCTATTCCGCCGGTTTTGAAGGAAAAGGAGCCGACTGCATAACCGGAGCTTCATTCTTACACCCGATCGACGCCCATAGGCCGCGTACGCTTCAGTTCGGCTTGAAGCTCGCATTCTAGGATTGATAGACCATGTGGACAATGATCAAGTGGATAATGATCAAATCGAGACCGACTCGACCAGCACCTTCGGGATGGGCCGTACAACTGCCTCTTGTGCTGGTGCTAGCTATGGCGATGGCTGCCTGTGGAGGCAGTAGTTCGAGCAGCAGTTCCCAAGTGCCTCTCACTCTTTCCGGGAACTGGCAGTTCACGATGTCGCAGCAATTGAATTCTGATCCAACGAAGCCCTCTTTTTCCGGCGGGCTCCAGGGAGGCTTCCTGATTCAGAACGGTAACTCTGCATCGGGACAAGTCAACTTCGTGACTATGACGCAACCGCCTTTCGGCAGCGGCGGAACTCCGACTCCTTGCAACAACGGGGTTGCTCCGGTATCCGGCACATTTTCCGGTCAGACTGTGACCCTGACTGCAAAATCTGTCGGAGCGCAGACGTACACCTTGACTGGAACTCTCAGTTACGACGGAGCGACGATCACGGGTTCGTACACATCCACAGATGGCGCGGGATGCGGCATAGCCGCAACGGGAACTTGGAGTGCATCGCTCATACCCGTGCTCACTTCTAGTTCAATCCAGGGCACTTTCCATAGCACGGGGGGAACTGCTGGCCTCACCGAGCAGATTTTCTTGGTATCCGGCCAGCTTTTTCAAGGACCGAACAACGGGGGAAGTAGTGCTGCGTTAACTGGTAATCTGAACTTTGGTTCTAGTGGTTATCCGTGCTTCAGCGGTGTGACGGTTGCCGGTCAGATCAGCGGCAACACGGTTTCTCTACAGATTCAGGGACCCAACAGCACTACCGTGGGACAGGTCGGGCCTCTTACATTAATATCCGCCGGAAGCGGCCCTGTGCTGCAGTCACTCACTGGAACTGGGTATGCCGTGTTTGCGCCTGGTTGCGGCGGTGGAACGCTCCAAGCCCCAGCTGATTCTGGCAGCGTTTGTCTTGCCGTAACCGGCACAAACGCTTGTCAATCGCCGCTCAGCGTCAATCCTGCAGGGCTGGGTTTTCCTCCTGCCTCCGTCGACTCATCGAAGACATCCCTGAGCGTAACGCTTCTTAATCCGAGCAGTTCCGCAGTGATCTCCGGGCTCACGATTACCTTGACGAACAACAGTGGGCAAACCAACTTTACGGAATCGGACAATTGCGGACCGGGGGGTACTCCCACAAAAGGTGAGATGTTTACGTTGCAACCGAGTCAGATATGCAGCATTTCGGTCGGCTATTCTCCGCAACAACTATGTCCTGGCGGTGGTTCCGGTGCGCAATGTCTGGGCGCGACATTGAGTATCGCGAGTTCAGCGCTCCAAACTGTTTTTGCTGTGCCAATAACAGGCGGTGTAAGCGGGGCCTCGGCTACCAGTTCCGACCCAGGCCTGCTGGTTAACTCACAGGAATTCGAAAAGCATGCTGAGTAATCGCAAAGCTGCACTCACGTTCGAGTCGTGCCGGCGGAAGATCGCAACGACGCTTCTGGCGATGACATTATTATTGGCATGCACACTCATGCTCTCCGCCTGCGGCGGCAACTCTACGAGCAGTATTTCACAAACGGGGACTCTTTCTGGCAACTGGCAGTTTACGATGGTCTCTTCCGATTCAAACTATCCCGCTGGCACTCAATATGGATTGCAAGGTGGCTTTCTGGTGCAGAGCAGCGGCAAGGTAAACGGTCAAGCCCAGTACTCCGTAGCTTTCGATCAGCTAGTGAACGGCTTGCCGGTCGTTTGTGACGGTGGTTCTGCGACTCTCAGCGGGACAGTAAGTGGCGAGACCGTGACCCTTACTGCGGTGGCCGGAGCCGCAACGTTTCAACTTACTGGAACCTTGAGCAGTGACGGTTCCAGCCTAAGCAGCGGACAGTTCACTACCACGGGTGGTGGCACGGTGAGCGGCCAGCTTTGTGGGGCAGCCACGACGCAGGGAACGCCGGGTGTCTGGAGTGCAATCTTAGTTCCGCCCCTCACTGGCGCAGTTACTGGTACTTTTCATAGCGTTGCGCTCGAAAACCAGGTGTTTCCGGTCACGGGCACTCTCGTCCAGGGCAATAACATAGGCGCCAGCAGTGCAACTGTGACAGGGAATTTCAGTTTTCTAGACGCCGCGACTCAGATCACGAACTACCCTTGTTTCTCGAATGGAGCGGTCAACGTAACTGGCCAGATCAGCGGCAATACTGTGATCCTGCAATTGATCGGAACAGACGGATCGCAGGACGGTCAAATCGGTGTGTCGGCCACTGGCGCGTCAGGCTCACAGTTGTCACCGGTGACCTTCGATCCGGTCGCACCCAACGGCAGCCACGTCTTGCATTCAACGGGGAAGGCTTATCAAGTAAACTCAAAGTCGTGCGCCGATCTGGGTTACTTATGCTTGGCGCTGAACGATGCCTCGCCTTGCCAGCAGCCAATCACGCTGAGTCCTAGCCCCCTGATCTTTTCTCCTCAGCTTCTAGTCTGTACAACGGCATATTGTTCGCCGAGTGAACTAGGCACTCCCACAAGCCAGACCATCACGCTGACTAACAATCAGCCTGCCGGTGCGGCTCCCTTAACAAACCTCAGTTTGCAATTCTTACCTAATCAACAAACAGATTTTACCGGTATCCCTAACTATTCCGAGTCAGACAACTGTTCCAGTTTTCTTGCCTCGTCTACGCTCGGACAGTCGTGCACTGTTACGGTTACATTCACTCCGCAAGAGAGTTGCGGTTGGATTCCGGGTCAAGGTATCGCGGCGAGTTGCCCGAGCACTCTTAGCGCTCTGCTTACGATTCAGAGCACGGTTACCAACGACAACGATACCTCGTTTTCAGTGCCGATAACCGGAACCGGGCTAAGTTACCTGCAGCCCTCAGTGGGCGAAATCGATTTTGGAGCCGCGGCAGTGGGCGAAGCCAGCCAACCGCAACTATTGTCCTTCACAAACCAAAGTGCTTATCCAGTACAGATCGTGGGCCCTGCGAATGCGCCGTGCACCTATTCGGTGAATCCGCTTACTCCCTTCCCGCGGCCGGTTCTGAACGACGGAGCGGTCGGTGGGCTTCAAGTCATAACCGCTACAAGCGGGACTATTTCCGGCGTGCCACCTACGATCAGCTCCTCTTGCGACGCTGACAAAACGACCGGACTACCGAACTTCCAAATCTCTGCCGACACATGCACAGGCGCACTGCTGTCTCCCCAAGGGAGTTGTAGCGTCGAGATTTCTTTGATTCCGCAGCCTTTTACTTACCAAGGAGCGAGCCTTGATTACTTCCTGGAGTTGAACACATTGGAGTGCTTTCCCGGGGGAGCAGGATCGGATTGTGAGATTGACAGCGGACGCTTCCCCGTCGAATTGAAAGCGAACCCTCTTAGCCCGCTGCGCTTGCTTCCGGCGGCAGGCCTGAATTTTGGGGGAGTATCGTCCGGAACTATCAGTTCCCCCCAGACAGTAACTCTGTTCAATGATCCAGCCGACCCGAAGGCTGGAGCTGTGACTTTCCTGGGGCGAATCACTGTTTCTGGCAGCTACGTAGAGACTGATGATTGTCCATCGAGTCTAGCCTCCGGAAGCAGTTGCACCATCAACGTTAGTTTTAAGCCCTCATCCAAGGGGTTCGGTTCAGGCACGTTGGGGATCTTTTATACATTAGGCTCGTCCGGCAGTGCGGGGAGCCCGCAGTTCGTCTATTTGCGCGGAATCGGGAAGTGAAGCGCGAAAGATGCGATGTTTGAGTCGATGCCCTTAACTTAAGACAGCGTGAGTTGAGGCTTGGATGACCCATATTTTTGGTCAACCAAACGAAGGAGATTACCGGTGGCAACTAGTCGATGGACCCTTCTTGTAGCGGTGGCGCTAATGTTGGCTTTTGCTGGATGTAACAGCGGAAGCACCGCGAACGTCATGAATCCTCCTCCGCCACCGCAACAGGGGATCTCAATCGTTTTTCAGTCAACCCCGCCGAGTTCCGTTGTCGTCGGGACAACCGCGAGCTTGACAGCGGCTGTTACGAACGACTCGACCAACGCTGGAGTTGACTGGAGTCTGACCTGCGCGAATGGCAATTGCGGTTCTCTCAGCGCTCCCCACACGAGTACAGGCCAACCCGTCACCTACACCCCACCGTCCACTTTGGCCGGGAACACACTGATCGTCAACATCGGCGCATTTGCAACCGCCGATCACTCCCAGAATGTTCTGACTTCGATCAACGTTACCGCTTTCGGCAGCAATTTGATAGGCACCTATGTTCTGGAAGTGCAAGGTTACGAGAACGGATCTCCATACCAGGTTGTCGCTACGATTGTTCTCGATGGTAATGGGAACGTAACTTCCGGAGAGCAGACCGTCAACCTCGTTGATTTGAACGGAAGCTTTAACTCCTACTCAGGCAATATTGTGGCCTCCGGAAGCAGCTATTTCATTGGTCCGGACGGAAGAGGAACGCTAAACATCAACCCGGGCGCCAGTTCTCCGATCGGGCAGGAAACCTTCGCGCTGGCATATCTTTCCAACTCCCGCGTGTTGATCGCTGCAACCCCGAATCCCAGCGGTCCAAGCGGTGTTTCAGCAAACGGCAGTATGGATCTCCAGACTAGCGCTGGGATCGCAACACTTGCGGGCGGATATGCCTTCGTGATGGGCGGCACTGACTTTAATGGAGCCGGACCCGTCGGCATTGGTGGTGTCTTTAATGTGGACAATCAGCCCAACAATCCGAAGAACATTTCAGGATCGGGAAGTATCGCGGATGAGGACGTCTTTGAAACGCTGAACGGCAGAATACCCACTTCCGGAAGCGTTTCGGCTCCTGACCAATTCGGAGTAGTCACTGTGGCGTTAGCCCTCAATAATCCTTCGTTGTCTACTCCATCCGTCAGCTTGAGGGGCTACATAGTGGACGCTACACATATAAAACTGATCGAAGATGATCAGAGTGGTGTAGGTTCGATCGCTGGCCTCGCCATCGGACAGGGATCCTCGACTGGTAGTTTCCTGACGGACGCTGCATTCTCCGGAACGTACGTGTTTAGCTTGCTTGGGGTCGATTTTGCCTCTGGCCTTCCCGACACTTTCACGGCCGCTGGAGTGGTAACCCCCGACGGCGCGGGCTCACTCACGAACGGCTACGCCGATTCCGCTTTCCAGTCGTTGGTATCTCCGATAACCTTTGGGCTGACGGCAATCAGCGGAACGTTCGACGGCGTGTACGCACTGGGACCGGTTGGAACTGGTCGCTTTGGCTCTTCCTTGGCACATTTTCCCAGTCCGAACGGCGCCTATCACCCCCAATTGATCTTTTATCTAACTGGTTCCAATTCTCCGGCCTTGATTCTGGCTTCAGGCAATCCTAACGCAACTTACCCATTCCCGTTCTATGCGACGGGGATCGCTTACCCCCAAGCGACTGGTCCACTCACGTTGTCTGGAACGTACGGCCTGTACTTCAGCCAGCAAAATGGTAGCGAATACGACGGAACAGGCCTTATGAATGTGGGGACCTCCTCTTTTTCGGGCGCCCTGGACGTGGGATCAAATACTGATCAGGCGTTTACTGGGATGGTTAGTTCCCAGAGCTGTTCTTCGACGGTCAATGGCTGCTTCCCAGCGTCATTTGCGAATGGCATGGGAAGTACGGGGCTGCAGGGTGCAAACCTAAACAATTCATCGCTTGCATTCACATCGGACATCTACATGATCGATTCCACTCAGGGCTTCTTCGTGGAAAACGATCTCGTCCAGCAAAGTACGCCCCAGGTGTCGCTCGGTTACTTCTCGGTGGCTACAATGCCGCAACAGGCTGCGGCGGCGGCAAGGAAAGGTCGCCACAAATAGCCAAAGTCTGGCAGCGAATCCGTCAAGTGCAGAGAAGGTTGCGTCATCGTCGGTGACCCCGGCGAGATCTCGGACCGCGACTTCAATGGCCGGGCTGCGGCTGCGTGTTTCCACTTTGTGCTTGCTCCGCGTCCCACTTCCGCTGCTCTTCGATCATCTCGCCAATCGTTTTTCCGGCCGGCAAATCGGGTCTGGCGCCTTTCAGTATCGCGGCCATGTTGTACCGGATCGAATACTCAACCAGCAAGTGCCGCTCTTCATTCGTTACTTCGTTGCCCTGGGCAATTCTGGACATCACCTCGCGCTTGTTCTCTTCGGTGACCTTCGTTTTCTTGAGGTTGGAACAGGCCAAAAAGAATAGCAGCACCGCCAAGAGGGCGGCGATAGTAAGACGATTCATGCAACAGCCTCCAAAACTCGGATTCGTAGTCTACCAGACTGGCCTGATTCGGCGGCACGTCATCCCTTGACCACTGACTGAATTCTGTTGGATCCGCACCGCTCAGATCTCGTAGCCGACACGAATTCCGTAGCGCCCACTTAGCCGAAGAAATAAGCCGCGCCGCAGGAAAAGCTGCCTCCGCTGCCGGCGGATTGGCGATACTCGAATAGTAATGTGTCGCCACGCCGCAATTCTGTGTATGGTGACCGTCCATTCACCAGAAATTCACCTCTTTGTAACTGCTTTGTAACACTGCGCCGATAGCATTTGTCGCTGCCAAATCCTGAAATCTCTTAGAGGTCCCGCAAAGACAATGAGTCTGAATTTCCGGGACTGGATGGGACAGATTTTCCCGAGAGCAGGTGTGTGTGTCAGCTGGACCGTGCATCTGTGCCGTCAAGCTTAGCCTCCAGTGTGATTGAAGGCCAATTAAATCCGGTAGAGATAGGGCGATATTCATTCAGCGTCATGAAAAGGAGAACCTCATGAAGTGTGCGTTGCGAGTGTGCGCGATTTTTTGGTTAGCGACGGTTGCGCTCGGACAGACCAGCACGCCAGCGAAGCCAAAGAAAAGCCCCGCGGCTACCGAGGCGGAGGTTCAGGCATTGAGGGATGAAATGGCAGCCGAGCGGGCTGAATTCCAGGAGCAGATTACGCAATTGCGCGATGAACTTCATCGCAAGGATCAGGCGTTGGACCAGGCGCAAAGCGCTGCCACCACCGCTGCCGGGAAGGCGGATGCCGCCCAGGCACAGACGACACAGCAGCAGGAAACCGTGGCCACGCTGAAGACCGACGTCTCCGATTTGAGGACCGGGATGGCCAACACCGTCGTGTCGCTGCAGGAGACGCAAAAGACCATCAACGATTCGCCAACCGCCATCCACTTCAAAGGCATTACCATCACTCCGGGTGGCTTCCTGGCAGCAGAATTTGTGCGGCGTTCGCGCGCACTTGGGGCGGATATCAACACTCCTTTCAACTCCGTGCCGATGCCTGGCTCGTCCCAGACCCAACTCTCCGAGTTCTACGGCTCAGGCCGTCAGTCGCGTATCTCGATGCTGGCCGAGGGCCATGTAAAAGATGCCAAGCTCTCGGGCTATGTTGAGGCCGATTTCCTCTCGGCAGGCGTGACTTCTAATAACAACCAGAGCAACAGCTACACGCTCCGCCAACGCCAAGCGTGGGGTCAAGTCGCGCTGGGGAATGGATTTACCTTTACGGGGGGTCAGATGTGGAGCCTGGTCACAGAGACTAAAAATGGTGTCGACAACCGCAGCGAAGCGCTGCCCATGACCATCGACCCGCAGTACACCGTGGGGTTCAGTTGGGCAAGACAGTACGGGCTGCGTGTGTCGAAGAACTTGGGAAACAAGTTCTGGCTAGCCCTCGCCGTAGAGAACTCGGAGGCGACCGTTACCACCCATGGCAACGGAACCAACTATTTGCTCGGCTCTTCCGGCAACGGCGGCGGTCTTTACAACTCTGCCACTACGAACTGCACCACCACTCTGCTCAATAATAATCCTCTGACTCCCGTGACAACCTGCGCCTTCGCAGCCCCTTACTCTTTCAATCCATCGCCGGATGTCGTCGCGAAGCTTGCATTTGAGCCCGGCTTCGGGCACTACGAGATCTTCGGCGTCTACAGCCGCTTCCGCGACCGCGTCTTCCCCTGCGGAGACGAAATACTGACGCTGACTTGTCCGGGCGCTTCATCACCCGGACCCAGCGTGCTGGGGGCCTATAACAGCTCACGCGACGGATTCGGACTCGGTGCGAACGCACGCTGGTCTGTCATGAATAAGCACCTCGACATCGGCGTGCACGGATTCGGCGGAAATGGCGAAGGCCGTTACGGAAGCGCTGGCTTGCCGGATACGACGGTTCGCGCCAACGGCTCCCTTCGGCTGCTGAGGGGTTACCAGGGATTGGGAACTCTGGAGTGGCACGGGCCCAAGATTGATGTCTACTTCAACGGTGGTGTGGAGTATGTGAGCCGCGGCTTTGAGCTGAACTCGAACTTCAATAGCACGAGCTACAACGCCTATGTCGGCTACGGCGCGGGCGGACCATCTACCTTGGGGGGAGGCTTTAACAACTCCGGTTGCTTCAGCGAAACCATACCGGGCAGCGGCGGCTTCATCCCTGGCAGTCTTTCCAAGTGCACCGCGGACACTCGGTTTGTGGCAGAGGGCACCGCCGGCTTTTGGTTCAAGGTCTACGACGGATCAAAAGACAAAATCAACTTTGGCCGCATCCAGTGGGGTCCGCAACTGTCCTACGTCAATCGGCAAGCGTGGTCGGGTGCCGGAGGTGAGCCCCACGGTTTGGATACGATGGTTTTCACCTCGTTCCGCTACTATCTGCCGTAGGAACTTAGACCGAAACGCACAGCATGCCAATATTCGGCGCTCGGACATTTGCCCGAGCGCCGCTTTCTTTCGTTAGGGCAAGGGATTATTTGTGATTGCAGGTCGACAAGCTAATTGGTGAGCCCTGATCCAGCAATCCGATTGGAGCGGCCGACTCTATGTCTTCGGTGTCCACTTCAACGGCCACACTCCGACCGATCATTTCCAGTTTGAGCACGACACGGCAAGAATTCTTCCGGCGCTCCAGCACGCCTTCCATGCCGGTCATGGGACCGGTTGTGATGCGTACCCTGTCGCCCACCTCCAGGCCGGGATGGGGTTCTATTCCGTAGGTGAGAAGTCCGTCTCGCAGCCCGGTAATGTAGTGGTCCGGAACCGGCACAGGTTCCCGTCCGCAGGAAACGATAGATAACACACTAGGAACTTTAAGCACACGCAAACGTTCTTGGGGATCAATTCGCACAAAAAGATAGTTGGGGAACAGGGGCAGTTCGACAGTCATGGTGCAGCGGTTTTTCCACCGATGTTTGGCCTTGTAGAGCGGTAGAAATGACTGGATCCGCCTTTGCTCAAGGTGCAAGGCGATGCGCTTTTCGTGACGAGGCATCGTGAAAACCGCATACCATCTTGTGACGAGGCCGGCCGCCAACTGCAAATTGGAAAGGCTGCGCAGCTCTGGGATCTCTGGCAGCAAGAGACCATTTAGAGCCTGTGCGAAACCCATCTTCCCCCCTTGCTCTATAAGCTGCTGATCTTGTAACACCGCACGGTCCCAGCACTACCAGTCTGTGCCGGGCATCCACTGCTTCACAACGAGGATGCTTTATAGCAGACGATCTTTAAAGCTGCAATGAACGTAATGTGAATCTTGTGTTAATCGAAATTCCGGAATGAAGGGACGACTGCCATAGCCGCCCTGCTCGAGTTGGATCAACCGCGATGCTTCGCCGTTCAGCCCTCGCCAAGTCGTCTAGGCCAGGGTCGCGGCGCCCCCACGATATTCATATGAAATTAATAAGCCAGTGATCGCGGGTTCACAAAAGGCTGCTAATTATTCTTGGCTACCGGGGAGTCGGCAATCTTACTGTTGGAGCCGCGGCCATTTCCACTCTGCCCCTTATGCGCTCTGGATTTCGTGCTTTAGGGTTCTGAACGAATCTATGGAAAACGGCGAGTGCTAACTCACCATGGCGAAGCTTTGTTTCTGGGTGCTCGACTGATGGAATACACCAGCTTGTCAGCGTGGCGAACATGGGGCGGCAACCACGCATGGAAGGTGGTCGCATTCGCCAAGGAACGGTTATGGATTTCGCCCGAAGGAAATCATTTGCGGGAACGAAAGTAGAACGCGGAAGTCTGCGTGAGCCGGTTTCTACTCATTTGATGCACCGGGTTTGTCCAAGCTACTGAATGCCTTCGAGGATCAACGATCATGTTCAAAATACGGCTGTCTTATAGGGCGCTGCCTTTGATTCTCATGGTAGTTTCCGGGCTAAGCTTTGGACAGACGACTCCATCGGATTCGAGCAAGATGAATGCCGCTCGAGGGGTTAGCGCCATCGACTCGAACCCGCCGGTCCTTCAAGAGCGGCTCCCTCGTTATCAAGTGATGCCGAGTGACATCCTGGCAGTTTCCTTCCCGCTGATTCCTGAAATCCAGACTGTGTCGGTGACCGTTCAACCGGACGGCTATATCACGCTTCCAAATGGTGGGGGAACGATATACGTCAAGGGAGAGACGGTTCCGCAGATTGTTGACGCTCTGACGAAGGCATATTCGAAGACGATGCACAACCCGATCGTGGCTGTGGACCTCACAAACTTCCAGCCCCCGCAATTCACTGTGAACGGACAGGTTGGGAAGCCAGGCCAATATCCGCTGCGCATCGATACGACAGTTTCGGAGGGGATTGCGGTCGCCGGCGGATTCTTGCAAACAGCCAAGACGCAAGTGTTCCTTTTTCATCGCGTATCCCCCGATTGGGTGGAGGTCAAGAAGCTCAACATAAAGCAACTTCTAAACGGCCACAATGTGAACGAGGATGTACGTCTTCGTCCCGGCGACATGATCTTTGTACCGGAGAAGTTCATTGCGAATTTCAGAAAATATATTCCTTACAATTTCGGCCTTGGTACTGGGTTGGGCTTTAACGGGACGACTCTCTTAGCTCAATGACGTGCTTAGGAAATCCAAGAACATGACTGAGCCAAACCCGGAGAGTGCGTTGGGTCGGAATTCGGACCCCACGCTGCGAGACCTGCTTGCACCACTGTTTCGCCGCAAGCGGATATTTGCCTACACTTTCTGCGGGGTTATGCTTGGCACGGTGGTGGCCGCTTTCATCTTGAACAACACCCATAAGGCCAGCATGGAAATACTTGTGAATGGGCAACGTCTGGATCCCACGGTTACGTCACAGTCAACCCAAGGACAAGCGGCGTCTCCTCCAGTTTCGGACTACGACATCGGATCCGAGGTTGAGTTATTGAAAAGCCCGGATCTCCTGCAAAAAGTGGTAACCGCCACTGGCCTTCAAGATAGAGAGCGGAAATCGCTTACCGCTTTTTTTCACCCTGGAGCAGATGAAGCCTGGTATGTCGCCCGCGCCACTGAGCATTTAGGCGGCAAATTAGACATCACAGCCGTGTCGAAGAGCAATTTGATTCAAGTCGCGTACAAGTCGACCAACCCGCAACTCGCCTACGACGTCCTGCAGACCCTCGGTAAGATGTACCTCGCACAACATCTCGCAGTGCACCGGCCGCAGGGATCGTACTCGTTTTTTGCTTCGCAGACCCAGAAGTATCAGCAAGCCCTGGCAGACTCAGAGGCCCGCCTCGCCGATTTTACGAAGACAACTGGCATTGCGTCTCCTGACGTGCAGCGGACAGACTTGGCCCAGCAGGTCGTCAATGCAGTCGGCGCTCTCGAATCAGCTCGGCAAGTGATTGCCGCAGACAAACACCGAATTGAAGACGAGACGGCCCGCATTAAGGTCACCCCTGACCGCTCTCTGGCTCAGCAGTCGACGGACTCGGCCCAGTCGTTGATGCAACAATTGCAAGCTAATCTTCTGGCTGCGGAAATTAAGAAAACCCAGCTCATGATGAAATATGAGCCAAATTATCCGCTGGTGCAGGAAGCCGACCAAGAAATCGCCGAAACCCAGGCCGCCATTGTTTCTGCGGCCAAACAGCAGTACATCAACCAAACTACAGACCGAGATCCAACTTTTGAATTAATAAGAGAAGACATCGCAAAGACGCAAGCCGATCTGGCCTTTCACCGGGCGACCGCGGGAGCACTCGAACACAGCATACATGGGTTGCAGTTGCAAATGGTCGATTTGGATCAAAAGGCTCTCACCCAGGCGGACTTGATCCGCGAGGTCAAGGCCAATGAAGCGAATTATTTGCTTTATCTTTCGAAGAGAGAACAGGAGCGCACTTCCGATGCTTTGGACGAGAAACGGATCTCGAATGTAGCAATTGCAGTTCCTCCGATCTTGCCGATCCTCCCTTTGATTGGTCCCGTCCTGGTGCTGCTTGTCGGCGTTGTGCTTGCGGCGTTCGTGAGTACGGGGTCGGCGTTCCTAGCTGAGTATCTCAATCCGTCGCTGCGCACTCCCGCGGAAGTGCTTGAAGTTCTCAGAATTCCGGTGCTGGCCAGTGTTCCGAAGCAGACTGCTTAGGCGATGGCACATGATCTTGGACTATTACAACTTGAAAGAACAGCCCTTCGGAGTGACGCCAGACCCACGGTATCTATATCTGAGCCCGACTCACCGTGAGGCATTGGCCTCATTGTCATACGGAATCCGAAGCCAGCGGGGCTTCATGTCCCTCATAGCCAAACCCGGAATGGGTAAAACCACGATCCTGTTCCAGCTTCTAAGTCAACTGGAAGGTTCAGCCCGGACCGTGTTCTTATTCCAGACCTTGTGCAGCCCCAAGGAACTACTGCGGAGCCTGCTGCGCGATCTTGGTTTCGCTGACGATGGGGGAGATGCTGTCCGCATGCAGGAACAGCTGAACCATGTGTTATTAGCCGAGGCCCGTCAGGGGCGGAGAGTCGTTGTGGTGATCGATGAAGCCCAAAATCTTGAAGACTCCGCTCTTGAGCTGGTGCGAATGCTGTCAAATTTCGAGACCACCAGCGCCAAACTGATGCAGATTATTCTGGCGGGTCAACCTCAGCTTCGCGAAAAATTAGCATCACCCCATCTACTTCAACTGCGGCAGCGAATTTCAATCTGCACTCGACTTCAGCCGTTCAGTGTTGACGAGACCCGCCTTTATGTAGGCCATCGCCTTCGGGTGGCAGGCTACGACTTCAACACCCCACTTTTCACGCCGCAGGCGGGGGCACTGATCGCAAAATACAGCGAAGGAATTCCGCGAATCATTAACAATATTTGTTTCAACGCCCTTTCGTTGGGTTGCGTATTAAAACAAAAAAGCATCCGGGAGGAAGTGGTTCGTGAGAGTTTGGACGACCTGGACCTCAAGGCAGAATGGGCAAGAGACCCGGAACAGGAACCGGCAGAGCGCAAATTCGTTGCTGTAAAGGCGGGCAAGCCCGTCACAGAATTCCGGCCACCTTTCTCTTGGCGAAGAGGACTTGCAGTTTCTCTCATGTTGCTTCTGCAACTCGTATGTTTTTCTGGTGGCCGCCAGAGCCCAGAGGCATTAGGCCGTCATTCCTTTGCTATCGCTGCGACTTCTCACATGGAAACGATACCGCTCGATTCAGCGATGAAAACGGCTCGGTGGATCTCAACTGACCCGACCCTCAAAGGCGAGCGGCAGTCCGCAAAATCGGCCCCGGAGACCTCCACACATGAGGCTTCGGGCAAGCGTGAGGCCGCCTCGTCGACACCGACGGAGAAATCGCAACTGCATGCGCGCTGGGAATTGATTCAGACAAATGACCCTGCGAAGCTCTGGCAGCAGGTGAGAAACGAGAGTAGCGACGCCGAGGTGGAGCTCGGTCGGCTTTATCTTGAGGGGACGGCCGTGCCTAAGAACTGCGCACAGGCTCAACTCCTCTTGTTGGCTGCTTCTCGAAGAGGAAATGTGCGCGCGGCTGACGTGCTAGGTGATTATGGGGACCAGTGCCGCTAATGTCGGAAGAACTTACATGTGCATGTGACACTGTGGCGGATGGGGTATCCTTTTCAACGTTTACTTTATGAAAGTTTACTCATCGAACCAAGAACCGGCGTCTTCCAGCCACCCGGCACGAGGGTTTCTGCTGGACTCGACCTCCGATTCCCGGGAAGCAAGAGCATGAGTAAGAATTTTGAGTTGATGCAAGAGGCGCTCAAAGAAGCGCCACGAGAGGCTCCTCCCGGCCGAGAGTCCGCCAAAGTTCTGTTTCTAGGGTCCGATGGGGACCACGATACACATTGCGGCGTATCGGATTTCGACGCCGTTGCGCAGCAAGAATGCTTCAAACTTGTTCAGCGTATTTTTTTGGGGCAGCCGGAAAATCTCTTTCGTGCGATTGTCTTTGCTGGAATTGACCGGGGGAATGGCTGTAGCCGAATCTGTGTGGAGGCTGCCCGTATCTTGGCGGCAAATACTTCCGGCTCGGTCTGTCTCGTAGACGCGAATCTCAGGACCCCTTCTCTACCGGGATTCTTGGGGGTTCTCGATAGTAGCGGCTTGGTCAACTCTCTTGTCGAAGAAGGCGGCATAAGACGTTTTGCAAAGCAACTGAAACCCTCCAATCTGTGGCTGCTCTCAGGAGGAACTCTAAAGCCGGAGTCGCACGGCCTACTGAATTCCGACCGCTTTAAGGTGCGCTTGCAGGAGTTGCGCAAAGAGTTCGACTACATTCTCATCGACTCGCCAGCTTTGAATCTCTACACTGACGCCCTTACCCTGGGCCGGATTGCAGACGGGGTAGTTGTAGTACTTCAGGCAGATTCCACCCGTCGCGAATCAGCGCTGAAAGGTCTGCAAACCTTGCGCGAGGCTCACATCGAGGTTTTGGGGGCAGTCCTCAACCGAAGGACATTTCCCATTCCGAGTTTTGTCTATCGCAGGCTGTAGCAACAGCCGAGGCTCCGCCCGGCGGCATTTCCCACCTCCTTCCCCGGATCCCCTAATTGTGAACATGGCTAAACGACGCCTATATCTCGGGATGCTCAAGGTATTTAACCTCGGGCTAATGGTTGGGGCTTTCGGAATTGTCACCGTTCTGCAAGTTCGCTTACAAGGTGGAGGGGTACCTCTTTCTGCTTTCCTGTCGGTGAGAGTGAAGCTGATCAATGTTGTGATTTTTGGTCTGATCCTCCTGACCTGGCACTGCATCTTCTCGCTCTGCGGTCAATATCAGTCTCAACGGCTGTCCCGCCGGCGCGACATTATTGCGAACGCCACCCGCGCCACCACGCTTGCCTCTATTTTTGTGGGAGTGGTCGCGATGATATTTCGAATCACCATGATCACGCCCCTGTTTCTCTTTCTATTTTGGATCTGTACTTCCACAGTAGTAGCAGGATCGCGGGTACTAATTCGAAGTTGCCTCGAGATCGCTCGTGTGCGCGGCCGTAATCTCCGTTACATACTGATTTTGGGAACAAACCGACGCGCCATCGAGTTTGCTCGCCGGCTAGAGGCGACACCAGAGTGGGGTTATCGAGTGCTCGGATTCGTGGACCGGGAATGGCATGAGGGCGCAGGCCTAAAGAAACCGTATCCGCTGTGCTGCAGCTTCGATGACCTCTCGGATTATTTGCGGCGCAATGTGATTGATGAGGTCGCTAACTATCTTCCCTTGCGATCTTTCTATGAACACTCGTCTCGGATCGCAGCCCTGTGCGAGCAGCACGGCATCTTCATGCGTTTCGATTCCGAGATTTTCGATTTAAAGATCGCCCGTGCTCGCGCAGAGGAACTTGATGACGGAGCTCAGATCACGGCATATTCTTCTCCACGGGATGGATGGCCAGTCGCTTTGAAGCGCATCCTTGATATAACTCTATCCCTCATGCTCCTCGTCGCTGTTGCACCCGTTCTTGCGGTGGTCGCGCTGATGATCAAACTGACCTCAAGAGGCCAAATTTTGTTCCGGCAGGAGCGCATAGGACGGAATAAGAGACGATTTTTCATTTACAAATTCCGCACCATGGTGCCGAATGCAGAGAAGATGATGCCGGCGCTTGAGCTTTTGAACGAAGCTGCAGGGCCCGTATTCAAAATCAGGAACGATCCACGAATGACGCCGTTTGGCCGGCTGCTCAGACGTGCCAGCATCGACGAACTCCCGCAGTTATTCAACGTCCTGCGAGGAGATATGAGTCTGGTAGGTCCACGGCCACTGCCCTTGCGTGATTATGAAGGTTTTGACCAAGACTGGCAAAGACGGCGATTTAGCGTGCGCCCCGGCATCACTTGCCTGTGGCAAGTCAGAGGACGAAACAATATCGCTTTTGACCACTGGATGAAGCTCGATCTTCAGTACCTGGATGAATGGTCGATCTGGCTTGACATGAAGATCCTCGCGCAAACAATCCCTGCCGTCCTCAGGGGTTCCGGCGCAGCATAAGACCCTGCAGCCGGACGCTCACTGTCTTCCAGCCTATTCCACGCCATCGCCATGAACATTCTCATTATCCACAACAGTTACAAACAACCAGGTGGAGAGGATGTCGTAGTCGCTCAAGAAACCAGATTGCTGGAGCGAAACGGACACAGAGTTAATATCTATCAGCGCAGTAATGACGAGGTTGATGATCTGTCTTTCGGACAACGGCTCGGCCTGATTAGCCGAATCGTTTCCGCCAGCGATAGCAAGCTCGCGGTCCGCGGCATTCTCCGAGATCTCAAACCAGATCTCGTTCATGTTCACAATACTTTTGCGATGGTGTCGCCTTCCGTGTACGACGCGTGTCAGGAGGAAGGTGTCCCCGTCGTCCAGACGCTCCACAACTACAGGCTGCTGTGCCCTGCCGCAACTTTCTATCGAAACGCCGAGCCGTGCGAAGAATGCGTGACACATAGTCTTCTGCGGAGTGTGCGATACGGATGCTATCGCAATTCGCGTGTGATGTCCGGGGCGATTGCGCTCATGCTCAAAACGCACCGCTCAAGGCAGACCTGGACTAGAAGGATAGACGGCTACATCGCAATCAGCGGTTTCGTAAGAAAGAAGTTCATCGAAGCCGGATTTCCAGCAAACAAGATAATTGCCAAACCGAATTTCGTGGACCCCGATCCAGGCGAGCGAGATCATCCCGGAGATTACGCACTCTTTCTCGGGCGTCTTTCACCTGAGAAAGGTCCGATGACGCTTCTGGAAGCCTGGGAGCGCCTGCCGTGTGCGGTTCCGCTCGTAATCGCCGGAGATGGACCGATGCGCCATCATCTGGAAAACGAAGTCGCTCAGAAACAACTTCAATACGTTGGTTTTGCCGGCCGATTGAAACGTGAGGAGGCATACGAGGCAATGAAGAAGGCCGCGTTTCTGGTCGTTCCGAGTGTCTGGAACGAGCCGTTTGGCATGGTTGTCGCGGAGGCTTTCGCATGCGGAACGCCGGTGCTGGGCGCCCTTGTGGGGTCAATTCAGGAGATGCTCGAAGACCAAGTCACCGGCCTGCATTTCGCACCTGGCGATCCCGATGCACTTGCGAAGAAAGTTGTGTGGGCCCGAGGACACCCGCATGAAATGGCAGCTATGGGTAAAGCGGCCCGAAGAGTTTACGAAAAGCGGTATACCGCCAATACAAACTACCATCTCTTGATGAATATTTATGACTCCGCAATTGAGACGCACGCTCGAGCCGCCGCCTAGCTTTCGTGTCCTCGGCGTTCCGGTGCATGCAGTCCAAATACCGGAAGTGGTCATGCAGATTCGACTTTGGATCCAAGGCGGCGCAAAAGGACGCTACATAGCCGTTACAGGTATGCACGGGATCGCTGAGTCACGAACCGACTGCGCGTTTCGACTTGCACTCGATTCCGCCGACTTGGTAGTTCCCGACGGGATGCCGCTCGTCTGGTTAGGCCGGTGGCATCGGCATCCACTGAAACGTAGAGTCTATGGGCCAGAGCTGATGGAAACATTCTGCCGCGAAACCGGAGCCACTTACCGTCATTTCTTTTACGGAGGCGGGCCCGGCATCGCAGGACGACTTGCGGACTCTCTTCGGCAACGTTACGGGATTGTTGTCGCGGGCACCCATTGTCCACCATTCCGCCCGCTTACGGGCGAAGAGGAGCGGGACGTTGTCTCACGCATAGACGCAGCCTCCCCGGATGTATTGTGGGTCGGGCTTAGCACTCCTAAGCAGGAAAAATGGATGCACCGAAATCGCGAGCAGCTTTCGGTTCAGGTAATGTTGGGTGTGGGCGCTGCCTTTGATTTCCATTCCGGTAGAAGTCGTCAGGCTCCAGTCTGGATGCGAGAAAACGGACTGGAATGGCTGTTTCGCTTACTGAGCGAGCCACAAAGACTCTGGCGTCGCTACCTCATTTCAATTCCCAAAGCTGCAGGTCTGGTGTTTCTGGAGCTTGTAGGCCTTCTGCCCGATTCTCCTCATCCACCTCTTATCACCTAACAGTTTTACAGCGTTCAAACAAGGAACACACCTCATGGGAAAGCAGATCAGAGTCCTAGTAACAGGTGCCGGTGGGTTCATCGGCCACCACCTAGTCAATCGGCTCAGAGATGAAGGACATTGGGTGCGCGGCGTTGACCTGAAGATTCCGGAGTACGAGTCAACGCGGGCCAATGAGTTCGAAATGCTAGACCTGCGAAAGTACGATAGCTGCCTGCTGGCAACGCGTGGCCAAATCGACCATGTTTACAATCTTGCAGCGGATATGGGGGGCATCGGCTACATTAGCGCTTCGCTCGCTGAAATCGCGAAAAACAACATTCTGATCAACACGCACATGCTCGAAGCCGCGCGACTGAATTGCATAACTCGTTTCCTGTTCTCATCATCGGCCTGCGTCTACGCGGGCTATAAACAACGGAACGCCGACATCACTCCCTTGCGCGAAGAGGATGCGTACCCGGCCGACCCGGAGGCTGGCTATGGGTGGGAGAAACTTTTCACCGAGGAGCTATGTCGCTATTACCAGCGTGATTATCGCTTGGATACCCGAATCATCCGCTTTCACAATGTGTATGGCCCCCTCGGCACCTACGAAGGAGGTAAGGAGAAGGCGCCAGCAGCGATCTCTCGAAAGGTGGCTTTGGCACGCGACGGCGATGAGATTGAAGTCTGGGGCGACGGAAAGCAGACGCGATCCTTCATGTACATTGAGGACTGCATCGAAGGCCTGGTTCGACTCATGGCCTCTACCTATCACGAACCCTTGAATCTTGGCTTGTCGACCATGACCAGCGTTGATGGTCTGGTTGACTCGGTAATGGCGATCGCTGGTAAGCGTCTGGTCAAGCGCTATGACCTTACAAAACCGCAGGGCGTTCGCGGACGAAACAGCGACAACTCGCGTCTCTCCCAGGTTCTAGGATGGGAACCCTGGGTTTCGCTCGAAGCCGGCCTCGAAGTCACGTACCGCTGGATTGAGCGCGAACTAAGAAACGCAGATCGCGTGCGAGTCCCGTCCACCAGCCAAGCCGCCTGATCAAGCCCACATTCTTCTTGAATCTTGCGTAAATTATTTGTGATGGCAGACACCGCGACAATTGATGCGGCATTGACGGCAGAATCGACGTCGTGGAGCCTCGATCTGTTGGGCGAGGAGCATGAATGGATTTGGGTAGCGCTGATTCTGTGCCTGTTCTTGTTGATCAATATCCTTACCGCTGAGCGTTACCCATTCCCGTTTTTCGACGAAGTGATATACACAGACCCAGCCGTGAACTACTTAACGGGACACGGTTTCACCGCGGCCGTTCCGGGCGAAGATGCACCCGCATTCTATTTTTACAATGGCCCTGCTCACTCAGCGCTGCTCATTCCGTGGCTGAAGGTATTCGGCATTTCAATGCGGTCCGTTCGATCGATCAACTTTGTCTACATGGCTGTAGCGATGTTATTGATATGGTCTGCAGCAAAACGGACCGGCCTCGTGCCCTCGACTCGCTGGCGGCTCCTGCTTGTGTCGATGTTGATCTGCGATTACTCCATAATCTGCTCCTACCGTTGCGGCCGATACGATTGTTTGGGGATGCTCGTCGTAGCGTTTGCCCTCTGGAGTTTTTCGTTCAAGTCAGAGCCACTTCGACTATCGGCTCTGGCTATTGCAGGAGCGGCATCCCCTTGGATTGGGCTGCAATTATTGCCTCTGGAAGCTGCGCTCGGGGTAACATTGCTGGCATTTACGCTCTTCCAATATTGGCATGAGATTGTTGCTTTTGCTTTAGGCGTCGTGGCTGGGGGTCTCGGGCTTATCCGGTTGTTCTCTAGCCATGGCGTGCTGCAGCACTTCCTCGGATTCATTCATTCACCAACAAAAGGTTTCTGGTTTGTTAACGGCCTGCTTCAGGGAGAGTTCCGGCATTCAAATACACTGCCGAAGGATTTTAGCTTACCCATGGTGTTGGGTTCAGCGGTGCTTTTGGCGGTAGCTCTTTATGGTAGCCGCTCTCTTCGGCTGCGCTCCCCGCTGATGTACGGAGTGATATTTGTTCCGTTGCTTGGATTCACTCTGGTCCTGGTAGCGCATTTCCCGACTTATTACGGGTGGATGACGTATATACCCCTCGCGGTCTGTGTCTGCGCAAGCCTGGACTTAGAGTTGCCGGCAGGTGTTCGGCGCCTTGCTGTGGGACTTTGCATTTTGGCCAGCGTCGTTGGAGTCGGCATGCATGTGCTCTCCTGTGTCCTGGATTGGAAGGATCGCGATTATTCGAAGGTGCAGCAGTTTGTTATCTCCAATATCCGGTCTGATGACTCGGTGTATATCGACCCGCAGGCGTACTACGCGGCAAAGTTGACTGGCGCCTCAACATCGTTTTGGGATCCTCGGAGCCAGATGTCTTTTACTCAAAAGAGCCGGCTCACGGCCTGCATCATTAGCCCCGACAGATTGTACCTGTTGAAAGAATTTGGCGGTCAGTGGTATAGCACTGGGCAGGACTTGATTCCAGCGCATGCGGGACTGTTTGGGACTAACACCAGATGGGGATTCCTATCCCTTCCAAACTATCGCTTGTCGGTCTACCGGCGGGTTTCGACGCCCGGAAGAGACGGAGCGCGGCAATGAGCTTTTCGCCGTCCCCCGCCAAGCTGTCGCAAAGAGATGCAACTAACCACGCCGACAATAATTGTTTGACGAAACACTCTGAGAGTCGCCCTATCACCTATCTGACTTCTCCGAAGCCGGTAAGCATGGGCGATTGGTGGTTCGACATCGCCACTGAGGATCACTTCTGGATCCGGCGCCGTTTTGCCGTGATGAGGCGGCTGGGAGACTCCGTTTTACGGAACTCCAAGTCCGCTGCGGAAATCGGCTGCGGCAACGGCTTGCTGCAAAAGGAAGTGGAAGACTACTACAAGATTTCCGTCTCCGGATTTGACCTCAATGAAGTCACCCTTCGGAAGAACGTAAGCCGCCTTAGCCCGCTTTATTGCTATGACATTCATCAGCGTAACCCTGAGTTTGGCGCACATTTCGATTTATTGTTGTTGTTCGATGTGCTGGAGCACATTGACTCGGAAAGAGACTTTCTGCAATCGGCTAAGTTTCACCTGACGGATTCCGGTGCCCTCATCATCAACGTTCCGGCGCACCAGTTTTTCTATTCCGATTACGACCGGGCTGCGGGGCACGTTCGGCGCTACTCGCTGGGGCGCGTCGCGAAAGTTGCCGGAGAGAATGGTTTCAAGATAAGCGCTGTAACGTATTGGGGGCTGCCCCTTGTCCCTCTTCTCCTGGCACGCAAAGGGATCAGTATCCGGCGCACCGACGGAAAGGCCGGATTCGATCCTAGAGGGAACACAATCAACCGTCTCCTTTACTCCCTGGCACGATGCGAGCCCTTACCGCAAAAGTTCTTGGGTACGTCTCTTATGGCCGTCCTAAGACACAGTTAGATGCGGAGCAGCAATTGATATCCCGATTCAACCTAAGATGGAAACCATGAGCCTCACCGAGACTATGCTCGAACAATCGATTGTTTATCGGTTGTGGCAGGCGCCATTTGCGGCGCAGAAATTTGCCCCGGTGCTCGCGCACAATAACATGAACAGCATCAATCATGTCCTTGATATCGGATGCGGGCCGGGCACGAATAGTCGCCACTTTACGCACACAAGATATTGCGGCATCGATATTAACACAGCCTATATCGAATCTGCCCGCAAGCGCTATGGGCGCGATTTCGTGGTTGCCGATGCGCGCACCTACCGGACAGTTCCGGAGAACCGCTTCGATTTCATCCTGGTGAACAGCTTTCTGCACCACATCGCCGCGGCCGAGGTGGTGGAGTTGTTGTCTCATTTGCGGACTTTGCTGACGGATGACGGCTGCATTCATATTCTGGAGCCGGTGCTTCCCCCGGACTGGCCGGTTGCTCGGCTGGTCGCCCACGCGGACCGAGGCAAGTTTGTGCGTCCCTTTGAAGAATGGAAATCGATCTTTACCGGAATCTTTCACCCGATCGTACTTGAACCCTATCCTCTCAAGGGTGCGGGTATCACGCTTTGGAACATGCTTTACTTCAAGGGAAGCGCGCCAAAGTCGAAGGTTTAAGGGTGCACCCGCTGGAGGTTGGTGGGGCGGAAGTGGCCGCGTGGTCCATGATCGAATCGATAGCGAAAAGCATCGAGTTGTGTCAAATGGAGGGCAGTTCCGTCGATGACCGCTAACCCTCGTGTCTCGCTCGCCATTCCGATCTACAACGAAGAGGCGGTTGTGCCGGAACTTGTTCGCCGGACCAGTGCCGTCCTTGACTCACTCCCCGGCGGCCCGCACGAAATCGTTTTCGTGAACGACGGCAGCTCGGATGGGACTCTCGCCATCCTTGAAGAGACTGCCGCGCGAGACCCCAGGATCGTGGTGGTAGAGCTGTCTCGCAACTTCGGTCACCAGACTGCCCTTGCCGCTGCCATCGACCAGGTTTCCGGAGACGTCGTCGTTCTCATGGACGGGGACCTCCAAGATCCCCCGGAGGCCATCCCGACACTGCTCGACCACTACCGGCAGGGATACGACGTCGTCTACGTGCGGCGTATGAACCGCAAGGAACACTGGTGGCTGCGGATGTGTTACTACATGTTCTACCGCTTGCTGGCGACGCTTTCCTCGATCGAACTGCCTTTGGATGCTGGCGATTTTGGTCTCATGTCGCGCCGGGTCGTCGACGAAATCCGCCGGATGCCGGAACATCACCGGTACCTGCGCGGGCTCCGCACCTGGGTCGGATTTCGCCAGATCGGCATCCCCGTCGAACGCGCAGCTCGCCACGCGGGGAGCACCAAGTACAGCCCTTTGAAGCTGCTGAAGCTGGCTTTCGACGGAATCTTCGCCTTTTCCATCATTCCTCTGCGTGCCGCTGCTATTCTCGGTAGTCTCGCTATAGCGTGCTCGTTTGTATATGCGCTCTATTCGCTCTATGTGAAATTCTGGTTGCACTCTCCGCAAGGCTTCACGGCTCTCCTGTTGGCGATTATTTTTCTCTCGGGAGTAAATTTGTTCTTCCTCGGGATCATTGGAGAGTACGTCGGACGCGTCTACGAAGAAGCAAAAGCGCGACCGCACTATGTAGTTCGGAGGGTATTCAGCCAGCGAGTCTCTAGCGCCAGTCCCAGAATTGCTGTAGCGGCCCGTAGATGAGCTTTGCAGAACGATCGTTCCCAAGAGATACGTTTACCTGTGGTAGGAGTTTGGGAACACATCCGACCTGCGGCTGCAAAGTTAAGCGGGACGAGTCCCTAAACCCCAATCACGATGTGGTCACGAAACGCCATGGCAGTTCAACCCATGAAGCGATGCGCTCTTATTCTGGGCCTGCTGTCTCTGACCGGCTGCGTTCACCGTGTCCAGCCGCATTTTGCGGAACGCAAATGTGCTAAAGGAACTGAGATGTGGGACGTGGCTTATCAAGGTCAAATGACGCAAGTCTGCGTGGTGGTTGACCCAGTGACAAAACAGCCGATGCTGACCGCACCGGTGGTCATGCCAGGCGTGGATCCTTACGACATCGATGGCGACGCAGGGGCGGAGGCCGACAAACCGCATAAGCATTGGTGGCAGTTCTGGAGACGAACAGGCGAAGGGGAGAGACAATGAAAAACGCGATGATAAGGTGGACGCTCTTAATCTTCATGGCGTGCCAGTGCTCGGCGCAGTCGATTGACCATGTTATTTTCGTCATCAAAGAAAACCGCACGATGGATGAAATGTTCGGCACGTTTCCTGGCGTGCAGAACTATTGCCAGGGCGGTAACAGCCCGAAACGTTGCACGAACAACCAGAGCACGTCCTGCACCAAGATCGGAACCCACGATGTTTGTGGCCAGGGCGGCTGGTGCCAGCCGTTGCAATGCACGACACCGAATGGCCCGGAGTGCTCCGCAGGCGACTCCTGTCCCCAGATCACTACCGGAAAATTAACTAGCGGGACTGTTAACTTGCAGTTACAAGACCCGACTCTCAACTGTCAAGACCCCAGTCATGTTCAGTCAGCATTTATCAGCGAACTTGACAAAGGCCTAATGGCGTGGCCGACGACTTGCAATAAAACGCAGACAACTCCGGCTTGCGGCAGCTTGTGTCTGACCTATTTCACGTCCACACAGATTCCTTACTATTACCAACTGGCTTCGACTTACGGGCTGGCCGACAACCATTTTTCCATGATGGGCGGCCCGTCCTTGCCCAATCACGCCTACCTGTTTGCGGCCTCCTCCGGCGAGTGGAACGGGGCACTTACAACAGCGATCGGATCATCTACCGACCCTGGCACCCACGGGGGTTTTACCAGCAGTTGGACATGCGGAGCCAAACATAACGGCTCGTTGACTCCTTACACTTACCTTAGGACAATGGGCAGTACGCAGGCTTCGACCGGCACCGACTACTACGGCGGCGTTTGTACCAATCATCAGACCACGGCCTGTACGTGCGTCTGTAAAACGGGTGCAAAGTGTTCCAATACGTTCAATCCCGCTGCTGGCGGGAAAGCCTGCACGACTGACCCTGGCTGTACCGCGCTGGGTGACACCTGCTCAACTCAATACAGTATCGGGGGCACCCCGGGCGCTCCATGCTTGGCGCTGACTACGATTGCCGATCAAATTGAAGCAGTGCTCGGGACGGACCCGACCTCGTGGGGCTACTATTCACACAATACTGGCTGGAATGCGGCGGCATATTTTCAGGACATCTATTTCAACCCGACGCGTTGGGCCAACCACGTTTACCAGGATACTGCCTTCGATACGGCTGTGGGCAACTGCAGTGGTATGTGCAGCAACAGTCACCCCACATCCTGTACGCTTGACTCCCAGTGTGGCGGAACGAACACGTGTATAGATTCCGTCGGGTTCGACAACGGTGGCCCTTTAGGATCGACGGCGTGCACCTTGCCAAAAATCGCATACGTCAGCCCCACGCTGGGAGGCAATAGCGACCATGCTGGTCAAGGGACGATGAGCAACGGAGAAGCGTGGACTCAGGCGCGCCTGGCGAACTACTTCAGCAATCCCTATGTTTACGCTCACTCCATCGTATTGCTTACGTGGGACGACTGGGGCGGCTATTACGATCATGTTCCGCCGCCAGTGCAGGATGACGTACCAACCCTAGGGTTCCGTGTGCCGCTGATCTGCATCGGCCCCTACTGCAAGAACAAGGTCACGCACACGCAGTTTGAATTCGCCTCCGAATTGAAGTGCATAGAAAACATCTTTGGGCTGTCACCCATCAATTCTCGTGACGCGGGCGCTATCGATGCCTGCGCTCGCACCGGCACACTGGCATCGAATACGGACGGAATGGTAGACACGACGCAGACACGGATTCCGCCTATAAAATAATCCACCACAATAGAAGACGTTTCCCCAGTTTGTTCCATTTCTGCTGCTCGCGGCCTTGGCTTGAGGGTCCGAATCGCCATTACGGATTATGTAGTGAGCCGGAATCGCGCCGGGCGGGATAATTCACAAAATAATTTCCATGCGAATTTTGCTTTCTGCTTACGCCTGCCGGCCGAACGCCGGTAGTGAGCCAGGAGTTGGTTGGAACTGGGCAACTCACCTCGCCGCTCGCGGCATTGAAGTCCACGTGTTGGTTGCAAAACGCAATCAGGAACCGATCGAGGCGGGCCTGCGGGCCAACCCTATCGCGAATCTACACTTCACATATGTGCCTGTGCCTTACGAGTGGGTCAAAAAGTCCGAGGCCTTGCATTATGTATGCTGGCAGGTTGCGGCGTTGAAGGCAGCTCGAGAGCTTGCTAGCAAGTTTGAATTCCATCTGGCACACCACGTCACTTATGCCAGCGTTCATGTGCCGTCACAACTGTGGCGCTTGTGCATCCCTGTGGTGTTTGGTCCGGTGGGCGGAGGTCAGACTGCTCCGGCAAGCATGTTGACATACTTCGGTGCAGAGAAACCTGGAGAGCGGCTGCGCTCGACTTTGACAAAGGCGCTCCGGTTTTCACCTCTTCACAGGCGATGGCTAAGACGCATGAGCTTTGTCTTGGCAGCGAACCGCGACACATTGAATATGGTTCGATCAGTGGGCTGCACAGAAAGCAGTCTAATGTGCGACACTGCAATTCCTACAGACTACTTTGCCGAACGACCTCGGAATTTTGAAGAGCGAGGCGGGGCTCTTAGACTCCTCTGGGTAGGGCGAATGCTTACGCGAAAAGCCCTTCCCTTGGCGCTCGATGCCCTGGAACAGGTCCACAACAATGTGACGTTGACGATTGCGGGCGATGGATTGGATTCCCAGACAGTTCACCAGATGGTTCGGGATCGCAATCTTCAGCACAGGGTTTTCTGGAAGGGCAGTCGCTTGACCTGGACCGAGCTACGAACTGCCTACGCAGAGCATGATGCCCTACTCTTCACCAGCCTGCGCGATTCGTTCGGGTCGCAGCTGCTTGAGGCCATGGCCATGGGTCTTCCGATCGTCACTCTGGATTTGCATGGCGCTCACGATTGGGTGCCAGACCGCGCCTCTCTCAAGGTCCCGGTCGGCGAGCCCGAGGAAACCGTCAGGAATCTCGCGGAAGCGATTGAACAATATGCGTTGCTGTCCCCGCGGCAAAAGAATCAAATGTCGACGCACGCGTGGGACTTTGCCAAGACACTCAGCTGGTCCGCGCGCGCTGAACTCGTGGACAAGCTCTACCAGGATGTACTCACGAGAGCCGCCTCCGTAGAGAACGCCGCCACGAAGGCGGCTACTGCAGGTGTTTGAGCACATTCGATCGTTGCACGATTCCGGAACTGCTCGGCAACCTTGATTCGGAGTTTTCAATAGCGAATGCAGATATGACCAGCGCAACTTTATCTTATCCGCTCTGGGCTGCATGGAGGCGGAGTTCCATTCTTCGTGGCGTTTTTGGCATTTGCTCAAGTGCAATGCTCACGATGATGGTGATGGCCCTAGCAGGGGCTTCGTTCGAGCTATTCACATTTCTCCTCGGGTGCGCAATCTTCTTCACCGCACTGTGCCTGGCCCTGCCTTTTTCCCGAAGAACTCTTGTCGGGGGGAGAGCAGCATTCCTGGCCGCCGCGTTGGTGATTTGGGTCTTCTTGATGGTCTCGGAAGCGATATTCACGCACAGCCAAACCACCAGGAGCGCCGCTGGAGGACATGTGGACCCTGGCGCATTTTACCAGGCGTTATCCTGGATACTGTCCTTTTTCGTTCTCGTCTTCATCAGTTGCTTCCGGCCTGCTTACCTTCGGCGCTTGTTTGCCGGCCCGTTAAAGTGGGCGTCCATTTTCGGCGTCGTAGCGGTGCTCTCGTGTCCACTCTCGCCGAAGCCTATGTATTCGGCGGCGTTGGCATTCAAGCTTTGTGTAATCGTCTTAACGCTCTGCGCCATCGGAGAAGCAATCGAAGACGAGACAGGCACCCTTCGACTCTTTGCGGGGCTGTTCCTCGGAACGCTAATTATTGTGACCAAGGCGTTCCTGGCGCCGCTTTTTGAGTCAGATCCCTTTAGGGGCGGCCGGTTCCCGAACATCGGGCTTTCAGGCGCTGCCGGGATCCTGTTGCTCTTGTGCCTCCTCTTTTTCTTGCTCAAAAAGAATCTCCTGTTTCTTATGTGTGGAATGTATGCCGTGGTGGTGATCATGTTGGCCGGAAACAAAGGCGGCATGGTTGCCAGCTTCGTGTCGCTTCTGATGTTCTTCCTGTTGCTCAAGAGGCCGGCGCAGGCGCTCGCCGTGAGCTTCGCATTCTCTATCATCCTTATTCTGTGCATCGCATTTACCCCACTAGGACAGAGCCTGGAAAGATATAGCCAGGAGGGGAATGCGGGTACCCTGACGGGCCGCACCAATCTCTGGACTGAGGCCTGGCCAAAAATTCAAGCGCACCCCATCCTCGGCAATGGATACCGCTCGTCGAGATTCCTATCCGAAGAAGTTCCTGGCGCATTCCAGGAAGCGGGGAATATGCATAATTCCTTCCTGGAGGTCTTGTACAACAACGGTCTGGCAGGGCTGATCCCCGTCGCGGTAATAAATGTCCTGATCGTAGTCAATCTCAAGGACGTTATCATGCGCGCCCCTACATTGGATCTGCGCTACTACGCCGCTGCCGGGCTCGCTTTGTACACCCATTTGTTCGTATGGGGATTGGTCGCGGCAACTTTTGGCGGTGCGCCGGACGATCGATTCATGACATTTTTCGCGATTCTCATGATCAGCATGTTTCTGAGGGGCCAATCCGACAAGAAGTATTGGAACACCGTCTATGGCGAGCATCGTTCCTGATATCGTCGAGCAGCGGCGGGCCCTCAGAATAACCAGAGATACTCGTGTGGCATGGCTTTTTCCATCGCTTGCCCGCGGCTATTATTGGCAGCCGATCTTCAAGGAATTCGCTGCCCGCTGTCCTCATACGGTAGTTTTTACCTGCGTCTGGCCCGGGTTCGCGACAGGCTACGAGAACAGCTTTGCGGTGCAGACTCTGCCGGGGCTGGGATATGTCGACATCAAGAAAAGGCTTCCGGAGGCTCGCCGGGGATTTATTGTCACCCCGCTCTCGATCTTGAGAAGGTTAGCGGTCTTCGGTCCGGACGTGGTGTTTGCTGCGGGCTTTAGCGGTTGGACTGTGTGCGCCTTGTTGTTCAGATTACTTCGACGTTCTCGTGTCATTATTTTTTGGGAGGGCTGCTCCGTCAATGCGGTCGGCAACTCCAAACTGCGGACCGTGCTTCGCCGATGTATCGCGCATTTTGCCGATGCTGCCGTAAGCAATGCTGAGGAAGGAACCTCTTATCTGCGTGACGTCATCGGAATGCCGGAAGCCAAGATTCTGTGCCATCCCTGTCAAGTACCGGATGTGCGCCTGCTTCGATCAGGCGCAAACGAACCCTCCCTGCCCGAGCTCAGGCCCCCCGTTTTCCTGTATGTGGGAGGCCTGAATTGGCGCAAGGGATGGCGGTACCTCATTGAGGCATCTGCGATCCTGGTGAGACAGGGATTTCAGAACTATTCCGTTCTGTTCGTTGGTGCTGGCGAGGAAGAAGAGTTGCGCACTGCCGTCAGAGATTACGGACTGAGTGGCATTGTTCATCAAGTTGGCTCCGTGGCATATCACAATCTCGGCTTGTATTACAGGAGCGCCGACGTTTTCGTTTCCCCAACCAGACAAGACACCTGGGGTGTTGCGGTGCTGGAGGCCATGGCCTTTGGAAAGCCAGTGTTGTGCTCAAAGTATGCTGGCAGCAGGCAAATGGTCACGCATGGAGAGAATGGATTCATTTTCGATCCTTCCGATACGGAGCAACTGGCGGGCTATATGGCCAAGTTTATCGTTGATGAATATCTTGCCAAGCGGCTGGGGGCGCGCTCGTTGGAGAAAATGGCGCCCTTCACCCCAGCACGCGCGGCTGACGCACTGGCAAGTCTGGCCCTGGAGATCCGCTAGGCAACCGCACCGTCCGGTCCGCGATCATGATGACTGCACCCGAAGGCCTCGAGAATACGGTGCTAGCGCCGACCCAAAGCATGCGTCCGCTTTTCGTTCTAAGCGTGTGGCGCTCTGGCTCTTCTCTGCTTTACACGCTCCTCAATCAGCATTCTAAGATCGCACTCCTGTACGAAGGTGATCTGCCGCAGCTCCACCTTTATCTATGGGGGCGGCTGCGCAGCGGCGCATGGCGGGAGAGGTGGGAGTTTTGGAATCAGGGACCTTCAAGGCACGGGGTTGCTCTCGAATCCATGCCCGCTGAGGTATCCGATGTATGGGAAGCGACCCGAATTGTCTACCAGGCCGTAGCGCGCCGCAAACAGGCGACTATTTGGGGAGAAAAGACTCCGCACTGGTACGACTGCCCGTTGCGCCAGGCCGAGCGGTTTCCCGACGCCCGCTTCATTTTTCTTTGGAGAGATTTACATGCAGTGATTGGAAGCATGACCCGGGCGGCTACAACTCACAACTTTTTCAGAAAGAAGAGCTTAACCAGGAAGGTGTTCTTGGGAAACGAAAAGCTAAAGGAGGCGTGTGACACAATCCGCGCACAGGGCCGGCCAGTGCATGAAGTGAATTACGAGGATCTCACTTCGAATACCTTCGAATGCATGCAGGAGATTTGTCAGTTTCTTGAGGTACCGTTTGAGACTGGCGTTACTTGTCTGGAGGGGGCCGACCGGTCGGCCATTTTGAGAGGCGAGGGTGAACACCACACGATGGTCCACCGCGACGTTATCGTGGGCGACAGAAAACAGGTAGAGCCCTTGTCGCCCGCCATGCGAGCCAAAATTGGCCGCTACATCTGCCGCTCGAAACAGCGCTACGGCGGTAAATGGCCGAAATATCCTCTCCAACTTCCGGAAGGCACCAAGCCACCGAGCCTGGTTGAACTTTGGCGCGACCGTACTGTCTATCAGAGTGCCGTGTATTGGGACAAGGCGGTGACATTGATCTATGCGATCACGCCGGTAGCACTGGCCCGTTTGTGGCGCTCCCGACCCTGGCAGCGCAGTGTTCAGAGGAATGACTCACACCGACTCAGCGAACAATTCAGCCGGCCCACTACGCTTGATAAAGGTTCTCGTTTGTGAGCGTGAGGTAACCTGATGAACCCAGCTGTCCAAGCTTCCGGGGCTGCCGCACCACCGCAGGCTACACGGCCGCTTTTTGTCCTGAGTGTTCCCCGCTCGGGATCTACGCTGCTTTACGCGCTTCTCAACCAGCATTCTCAGATTGCCCTTTTGTATGAAGGTGATTTACCGGCGATGCATCTTTATCTGATCGGGCGGTTGCGCAGCGGCAGGTGGCGGGAGAGATGGGAGTTCTGGAATCAAGGACCATCAAGGCACTGCATCGCCCTCGAATCCATGCCCGCCCGAGTATCCAATGTGTGGGAGGCAACCCGAATTGTTTACCAGGGTGTGGCGCGCCGCAAACAGGCGACAATTTGGGGCGAGAAAACTCCGCAATGGTACCACTGTGCCTTGCGCATGGCTGAAAAGTTTCCCGATGCTAGTTTTATCTTTCTTTGGAGGGATATGCAGGCTGTGATGGGAAGCATCGTGCGAGCGGCTGTCACCGAACGCTTGTTCCGGAAGGAAGGCTTTGCCAACCGGGCGTTGCTGGGAAATGAGAATCTAAGGCGGGCATGTGACGCACTCAAGGCCCGGGGCCGCCAGGTGCACGAAGTGAACTATGAAGATCTCACTTCGAATACATCGTTGTGCATGCAGCAGATCTGCCAGTTTCTCGGGTTGCCCTTTGAGTCTCAGCTGACTTCGCTTGAAGGAACCGACCTGACTGCCATCACCAGAGGACAGCATCATGCTACGGTGAGAAGCAAACAGATTGTCGGCCCCAGAAAACACGCTGAAGTCCTTCCGCAGGCGACGGCCGCCAAGAGTGAGCGCTACATCTGCCACTGGAAGCGGCTTTACGGTGGCACGTGGCCGAAATATCCGCTCGACTTGCCAGCGGATACACAACCCGCCTCCCTGGTTGAGCGTTGGCGCGACCGGATTACCTACGAACGCCTGCTGTTGTGGGACAAAATAGTCATCGTCGTTTACGCGATCACGCCATTGGCCCTTGCCCGTTTGTGGCGTCACAAGATCCGGCCGCGTGTTTATCCCAGAAAATATAGCCCGCGACCAGAAGTTGGTTCCTAGCTGCGCTCCATGAATACAGAGGCCGCTTTCTGTCGGCGTACAGCCTGAACCAAATTTTTTATCGCACGTCCCAATGCCTTCCCCATTGCCGCCTTCGCCCCTTGCCGCCGGAGAAGCTGGAACCACAGCCCCAAGCGGCTGCGCCTCATCGGAACAGGCTCGCAGCCGGCCAGCCGAGCCTGAAGGCGGCGGAGGTCTTGCACTTCGGAAAGATAGACTTAAGATGAAGAGAGCTTTAGGTGCGTTGTTTCTCTGGGGAAGAGTTCTGTTGCAAGTCGCATCGTACCCGCTGACTGCGTACTCAAAGCATCGCCGCCAAACTTTCCGTCTCGCTGCGGAGGCTCTTCGGAATCATCTGCCAATAGTTTCGCTTTCAAAAGTGATTAATACCAGACTCGTGGACGAAGACAAGATCTCATTGCAGGCTGTGCCTCAGCATGTGCACAACTGCTCCATCTTTGAACTCTTTGCGTTGGCTGCACTCGCGCGGGCAGTGAACCCGTGGCTTTGTCTCGAAATTGGGACCTACGATGGCCGCAGCGCCTTGGCCATCGCCTCGAACGTGAACTCGCAGGCTCGAGTTGTGACTATGAACCTCCCTCCGGATTATCTAAGGGAACACCCGGACGAGAGTGCAGTGGTTGACGTACAGCTCTCAGCGAAGGTGAAGAGCGGCGAGCGGTGGCTGGGCCGGCACGAATCCCACCGGATCAAACAGATTTTTGCCGACTCCCTGGAATTTGATTTCGCTTCGATAGGACACCCGCAATTTGTATTTATTGACGGCGCTCACGACCGCCACAGCGTCGAGTCGGACACCGACAATGCCCTGCGCGTTATTGACCGACAGAAGGGCGTAATTGTCTGGCATGACGCCCGCGACTATGGCGTGCGGCCGGTTCTAAAAAGGCTGCATAGCCGAGGTTACCCGGTCTACGTCATCGAGCACACAAATATCGCCATGATCCTTTTTGGAGAGGGCGCGGCCATCCGGCTGGTTTGACTTCGCGAGCACAACCAGGAACTGTCGGGTGGCGTTGTGATTTCTCTGCCTGGTGGTTGCGGCCTCGGGCGGCGTCCGTCAGCGTTGCGCTCTGACCTATCTGACCGTCATTGGCAAACATCACACGCGGACCCAGGAACCTAAATGCTGAGAGTCGTACATTTTCTGCACGGTCGAGCCAATCCCAACGGCACAAACGGCGGCGACAGGGTCATCTACAACCTGGCGAAGTGTACCGCTGAACTGGGCGCTCGAGTGTTTGTATTCGGGCTGTCTGAAAAGGCTCCCCTCACAATCGGGCGCGCGGTAGTTCAAAACTTTCACCCGCCCCGTGATCCCTTTTCACTTCCCTCGATCCTCACGAAAACGCTGAGCGGAATAAGACCGGATGTCGTCCACTTTCATGGCGTGTACACCCCTAGGAACGTGCGGCTGGCGCACTGGCTCCGCCGTGAGGGTATTCCCTATGCGATCTCTCCCCACGGGGGTTTAATGGAAGAAGTATTGGCGCGCGGCTGGCTGAGAAAAGTTACGTATCTCGCGCTTCTAGGCCGATCTTTTTGTCGCGGGGCATCGCTCATTCACTGTATCAGTCCGGCCGAGGCAGATGCGGTTCGTCCCTTTAGTGGCGATGCTCCCGCTATAGTGGCCCCTCATGGGCTGGAGGGTACGGATTTGCACTCGCTTGACCGCGGCGTTCTCCTTAGACAGTACCCGAAATTGAGCGGCAAGAGGATCTTCGGGTTTCTCGGCCGGCTGGATCCGGCCCATAAGGGGCTCGACCTGGTGGTTGAAGCCTGCTCGCGAATTCGTCCCAGCTTGAGCAATGTGGTCATAATTCTTGCGGGACCCGACTGGAAAAATAGAACGCTAGCACTAAGAAGAAGAGTCGCGGAACTGGGTCTTCAGGATACCGTGCTGTTCATTGGCCCGAGAATGGGCCAGGATAAATTCAACTTCCTGGCGTCGTGTGATGTTCTTATTCATCCTTCCAGATGGGAGGCAGGTGTTCCATTTTCAGTTCTGGACGCTTTGGAATTAGGCAAACCTTGCCTGGTTTCGAGCGGCAGCTTTTTCGGCGATTTTTTCCAACAGCACGCGGCAGGAATGCAAGTTCTGCCGACCAAGGAAGGGGTTGCACGGGGATTACGGTACATGGCCGAGGCCAGCACTGACCAGCTGGAAACAATGGGGGCTGATGGACGGCAGGCAGTGCTACGAGAATTCTCCTGGGAGCGCACAGCGCAGAAGCTGCTGCATGCCTATGACCACCGGCACAGCTGGCTATCGCAGGAGGAAGGGAGCGCCGGTGCGCCGGCCGTTGCTTGACACTCGTAATCTTCAAACCGCTTTTGCACGCAAATTAGCGGTCCGGTTCCATTTCATTCGGGGCACCTGAATCCTTGGTCTATTGCGATGCCACCGAACGGCGCCACCACCACAGAAGACATCGCCGCCACCAGGTAGCCCGAACACGATCAAGATTTTATTCTGCGATGCCTTTCGCTGCTTACTCTACATGTGAATGAGCGTTCCAAGCCCAGCACCGCCCCCACCTATGGGCAATCCACTGAAGTCCATCGCACCGTTCGACTCGGTGGCGACTAGAGGAAAACGCTTGGTCGCAAGTGCGACTGCGGGCGTCGAATTGCCGTCATGGAAGGCCCTGGTTGCTCAATGTTTCATTCCATTCATTCCCTCAGTGCGTGCGCTTGTAAGGTATGGGCCAATGGCTCTGCGCACAGCGATCTGGAATCACATTGGCCGTACCCGATTGGTGGGGCTTCAACACCGCTTCACCGTCGGCACTGAGTACGGGCGCTTTACCGGTGATTCCTCAGACATGCTCTCCCGGTATGTCTACTACTTTGGGCAGTGGGAACCCGAGGTAAGCCGGTTGATAAAGCAACGGTTACGACCCGGTCGTACCTTCGTCGACGTGGGGGCCAACATCGGATGGTATACCCTTCTGGCGGCCAACACGGTGGGCTCGACAGGTCGAGTTGTCGCCATCGAAGCATCGCCAACGAATTTCTTGTGCCTACAGGAGAATGTCACCAACAATCGGCTCGGTAATGTACGCCTTGTGAACGAGGCGGTCTGGAGTTCGCGGAGACTATTGTCCTTTTTTCAGGGACCACCTTCCCACTCCGGAGTTTCTACCGTCGTTCCGTCGTTCGCAGAGCGTCAAAGGTGCGAGCTAGCAGGCCAGATTCCAGCCTGTCCGTTGCCTGAAATTCTCAGTCCCGAAGAAATCTCCACGCTGCGCATCCTTAAAATCGATGTAGAAGGCGCTGAATGTGAGGTGCTTCGAGGCTTGGAGCCGGTGCTCGATTCTGTTCCAGGCGATCTGGAGATCTTTCTCGAACTGAACCCGTCAGAGTACGATGTCGATGATCTATTGCGCCCCATTCGCAGGCGAGGCTTTCGACCGTGGATTATTCCCAATCAGTATGGGGCGGAATACTGTCTCACCTATTCGGCGCTTCCCCGACGGGACAACTTTGAAGAGCTCTTGGAAACACCGAAAGAACAGGTAAACGTTCTAATCTCACGTACTCGCCCGTAAATAAAAACAGAAAAAGAGTTAGGGCTGACCGTTTGCCAAGGTGGCGCCTCGTAGTTAGGCGCCGGCTCAGCAGAACGAGAACTTGTTTGCAGCGAGACGGCTGATGAAAGTGCTACACATTTCAGGTGATGCGCTAGTCGGCGGCGTGGAGAGTTTCCTGATCACCGTGGCCCGAAATATGGCCGTCGATCGAACTTCGAGCCATGATTTCGCGTTCACCGCCGAAGGGCCAGCCATCGAGACGATTCGCCTGACCGGAGCTCAAGTGCACTATCTCGGTAGCGCTTCGCATAGGCACCCGAGGGCGCTGCATCTGGCGCGCCGACGGCTAAATCAGGCCTGTAGGGAGCACAAATACGATGTGGCGGTCTTCCACAACTATCCCTATTTGGTTACGGGCTTCGCCGATGTACTGTGGCGCCGCAAAGTTAAGACGGTCCGCTACTTTCACAACGAAACCAATCCAAGTTCAAAGCTCGAACGGCTCGTGCGCCTGATCTACGCTCGCTTCCTGGACCTCTCAGTTTTCGACAGCCAGTTCCTGCTCAGGTGCATGCCCCATGCTAACGGAACGGTCGTGTATTACCCCGTGGATAGGCAAATAGAGCTGACTGCCGAGAAACGAAATGCGATTCGTGCACGATTCACCACGCCTCCTGAAGACCCGCTCGTAATACAAGTTTGCAGGATGGTGGAGAGAAAAGGCCACACGCGCCTGCTCCGGGCGCTCGCCACGCTGAAATCCGTCCGGTGGACGTGTTGGATCGTCGGAGGCCCGCAGAAAAAGAAGGAAATCGCCTACTTCGACAATCTCAAAAGTCTGGCAGGGGAACTCGGGATCGCCGACCGTGTTCGCTTTCTCGGCACGAGAAACGATGTAGCGGAACTGCTGGCGGCAGCCGACATCTTTTGCCATCCGAATACCTATCCCCCCGAACCATTCGGCATCGCCTTTGTTGAAGCATTGCAAGCTGGCCTACCCGTGGTTACCAGTGCGATGGGAGGGGCAATGGAAATTGTCTCCGAGCAGTGCGGATTTCTGGTTCCCCCGGAGGACAACGCCGCCTTGGCGGACGCTCTCCGAAGGCTTTTGACCGAGGATCGCCTCCGCCTGAACATGAGCGTGTCGGCCAGGGCGCGGGGGGAAGTATTTAGGGCCAGTGTGCAACTCCCTCTACTAAACGCTGCCCTCAAGACTGCCTTAGCGAGTGGTTAACTCAGGCTTCCATGAAAATTACGTTTTGCCCGCGCTCGTTGTCCCCAAGAAGTCGATGAAGATTTCGAAAACGAAGACATTTCGCAACCTCATTTACACCACTTTCACTAAGGGGATAACTGTTGGTTGCTGGGCCGTAACCGGTCTGGTTGTGGCTAGAAATCTTACTCCGAGTGATTATGGAGTGATTGGGTTTGCGAGCGTCATTATCGTTTTTGCAGGCCGTTTCAGTGACATGGGATTGGGCAATGCTGTTATTCGCCGCCCGGTCCTTCACCCGAATAGTATTCAAACTGCCTTCACTTTGAAGATTATTCTTAGCTTCGGCGCGTTTGTTCTCGCCTGGTTGTTCGCTCCTTTTGCACGACATTTGTTTCAGCATCCAGCAACCAGCAATTTGATTCGGATTGGGGCCTTAAGCTTTTTGGTGAGTACTGTTGGATTCGTCCCACAGGCTTTGTTAACCCGAGAAATGAATTACCGGACCTTGGTGATTCCAGGAGTTGCTGGCGCAGTCGCTCAATGCATCCTTGCGGTTACGCTGGTTTTGCACGGGTGGAGTTACTGGGCGGTTATTGTTGCAAATGTCGGCGCAACCCTCACCGGCGGCGTCACCACCCAATTTATGAGAAAAAGCTTCGTCGGCTTGCGTTTTGATTGGACGGAGGCGCGGGAATACCTTCGATTCTGCATGCCTTTCTTTGGAAGCGGTCTTCTCTTCTTTCTGATATTCAACCTGGATAATTTCCTGGTTGGCACATCCATGGGAAGCGTCCAATTGGGCTACTATGCGCTGGCATTTACGTGGGGCAGTTTCATCTGCGCGCTTCTGCAAGATACGGTTAACAATGTGCTGCTGCCAACCATGGCAACGATTCAACACGACCCTGCTGCAATGCGGCGCTGGTATCTGAAAACCATTGACCTAGTAGCGCTCGTCGCGGTCGTCGCCAACTCCACGCTATTGGTAAACGCCCATTATTTCCTGATCACTTACCTGGGTAAGGGTAGTAGTAAATGGATCCCGGCGGAAACGTCTCTTCAAATTCTTTGTGTCTACGGCATGTTGCGAGCCGTCATCGAGGTCGTGGGTCCATGTTTGTTGGCACGGGGAGAAACCAAAACGCTTTTGCGCGCCAGTCTTTTGATTGGACTTGTTGAGATACTGTTGCTTCTTCTCGCATTGCGGTCCAGACGGATTGAAATAGTCGCCTCCGCGGTACTCCTCGCATACGTGTGCGCGACAGCTGTTTTCTTGCCATTCCTTCGTCGCGAATTGTCCGTTGGCATTTCAGACATTCTGAATCAAATCTGGCCGGTTGGCCCGGCCTTGGTTATGGGCATCCTGGTAACGTCTTTTCTGCCGGCATCGATGGGCGCCACCATAATGGGCCTAGCCGGCCGAGGAATGCTAACCGCTTCAGTGGTTGTTCTAACGCACGGATTGTGCACGCGCTTCCGTTGCTTTCACGAAGCGAGGGGGATGATTTGGCCAAACCTCGCGCGCATTCACGCGTAGGGTCGAAGGACCGGCGAATTTGCTTTGTCTCCTCTGCACAACAGGGCATTGAGTTGCTTTCGCAGAGTTTTAAGAAAGCGCGTCAGAAGATCGTACGCAGGGAACTCTGCCAATAGCCTATGGCACAACGGAGCAAAATTCGCGTAGCCATCTGCGTTGCGACTTTCAGACGGCCGGAACTCCTCCGCGAACTGCTCGACGGAATTGCCCGGTTGACGTTTCGCAAGGTTCATACGCCGCAAATACGGATCGTGGTCGTGGACAACGACGAACTAGCGACCGCCGAGGAAGTCTGCCGGAAAGTCTCTGTTCGGTGGCCGGTCAAGTATGTGGTCGAGCCAAAACGCGGCATCACTCATGCACGAAACCGATCAATCATTGAAGCCGGTTCGGTGGATTTCGTTGCATTCATTGATGACGATGAGGTTCCTTCTGCCTCCTGGTTGGATGAGCTTCTTTGGACGCAATCCGAGTTCGCCGCCGATGTGGTGTCCGGCTCGGTGTGGCCCAGATATGCTCCCGACGTCGCTGATTGGGTAAGGGGGGGAGGATTTTTTGACGCACGGGTATCCGCCACCGGCACGACACGACGAGCCTGTGCTGCCAACAATGTGTTGGTCGGAAGCGATGTGTTCAGGCATGTAACACGGTTCGATGATGCTTTTGCATTGTCAGGCGCCGAAGATACACACTTCTTTCTCCGCGTTGCGCAGGCCGGGCACAGGATCGTGTGGTCGCAGGAAGCTGTCGTCTTTGAGGCGGTTTCTGCAGGGCGTGGAACTGTCTCCTGGATCCTGCGGCGAGAGTACCAAACCGGAAATGGCTGGGTCTTTTCCGAAGCTGTGGTGGATAACCGTTTGCGCATTCGAACGTTTCGGTTTTCTAAAGCATGCGGCCACGTGGTCATAGGTTCGATAAATGCAATCTGGTGGTCGGTATTGTTGGACTGGGCGGCGATTGTTCGCTCGCTTCAGCGGGTGAGCATGGGAGTTGGAATGCTTGCGGCGCTGCTGGGCCACAGATTCCTTGCGTATCAAAACGCTGGCAGCGAACAACGAGAACCATTGACGCGGATAGCCGGCAGACTAGAAAGAACGTCCGAGCCGTGACCCTGGGTTACTGATGCTTCGCAGTTGGTGGGAGTATTGGCAAATCGCGGTGGCTTGAGCACCTGCACAATCTTGAGGAAGGTGACGCTTGGCATGATCATGATGACATCTGCATCCATCGTTCGAAACGCAGCCCGCGTGTTTTCCAGGCGCCGTGACAGAGATTGCCGCGATTGCGTTCTGACCCAGATCCCCAGGAATTCCGTCTGCGCCGAGATCGGCGTCTACAAGGGCGATTTCTCTGAGCTGATCATGGAGCATGAGCCGAAAAGGCTTCATCTTGTCGATCCGTGGAAGTTTGAGCTCGATCCCGCCTATGCATCCAGTTGGTACGGTGGTTCCTTGGGAAAAAGTCAGGCCAAGATGGACAGAATCTACGAATCGGTCATAGGCCGCTTCGGGTCTGCGATCAGATCAGGAACTATTGAAGTCCATCGGAGCACATCCGTGGAATGCTGTCCGCAGTTTCCTGACAACTACTTCGACTGGATTTACATCGATGGGAATCACCATTATCAATTCGTGAAAATGGATTTGGAGATATTCCTGCCGAAGGTAAAGCGCAACGGCCTGGTGGCGGGCGACGATTACGGCAGTCCTGGCTGGTGGCAAGACGGAGTGACTAAGGCAGTTGACGAGGCCGTTGCGGGTGGCCGGTTTGAAAAACTCCTGATTGAAAATCATCAGTTTCTTCTGCGGAAACTTTAACGAAGTGGCGGCTGTCGATGCAGCCTCGTGGTTCGCCGTACGGCGCACTTGGTCCGGGTTATCGTATGAGAGAAGCCACAATTCGCACGTTGATCAAGCACGTGTACGCACATCTGCCTTTCAGACGCCCGGTTCTCGAGGTTCTGCGTCGGACCGTCCGTTTGCCCCGGAATCTCACCGGACACCTCCATTTTAGGGGCCCATTTACCGTGGAGATCGACGAGTTCCACCGTTTTCGCCTTCAACACTGGGGCTACATGCTGGAAAACGATCTTTTCTGGAACGGGTTTGGTAATGGATATGAAGGAACGTCTCTCCAGATCTGGCGCAGATTGGCCCCACACGCGCACGTTATTTTGGATGTTGGGGCAAACACCGGGATTTACGCGCTGGCCGCACGTTGCCTCAATCCGACCGCAACCGTGGTTGCGCTGGAACCAGTCGAGCGGGTCTTCCGTCGCCTCCAGCGAAATGTAGAGTTGAATGGCGGCAATGTCACTGTCGAAAAACTGGCTGCCTCCGATATCACCGGCGAAGCGCCAATCTACGATTTTTCTAGCGACCACGAGTTGACCGCTTCTCTGCACCCTTCCATGTCGGAGGGCTGTGGCGGGGTCGTTGAGTATGCCGTCGCAACCAAGCGCCTTGACGACGTTTTGTCTGGTGCGGGTTTGGGCAGCGTCGATCTCGTGAAAATTGATGTCGAGTTATCCGAGCCGCAGGTTCTTCTTGGCATGGGTGCGTTTCTCTCGAATTGCAAGCCTACTCTTCTGATCGAAATTCTTAACGAACGGGTCGCGCGTGAGGTAAGCGATATCACACGAGATCTGGGCTACAACATTTTCCAAATTGTCGAGCAGCTCGGCTTGGTACGCACCGGCTACATTCGAGCAACAGGGTTCAAAGAGCGGAATTACCTGCTCGCCCAGGACGGAATCGTCGAACTGGCGAATATTCGTGATTTCGTCGTGCAATAAGATTTCTCTTCTAAAACGGTCTTTCATACCGAAGGCCACAATCCCACGAGAAGGTGCGAAATTGAAATCCTCGCTTCAGATACTCTTTGACAATTCTTCAACTTGGTATCGCTATCCCGCCAATATGCTGCGGGCGAAGTTATATCAGGTCAAGTCGAGGTTCGGGCTTACGAGTGCGTTCGAACGGCGCCAGGCACTGGTCGGCCCCAGTCACCTTTGGAAGATGAAGCGAGATTTTCAAATCCGCTTCCTCAAGAGTGTCGGCATGGCTCCCGAACACTATGTACTCGACCTTGGGTGCGGTGTTCTCAGGGGCGGTCTTCCCATCATTGAATATCTCACCGAGGGGCACTATTACGGCATCGAGTCGCGCAAGGCAATTCTCGATGAGGGCGTAAGAGCGCTGCAAGAGGCGGGGATCCAATCGAAGGTTCCGACTTTACTCGCCACCGATGATCTTTCAAGAGCAACGCTCGACCGGAAGTTTGAGTTTATCTGGGCCTTCTCCGTTTTAATACACATGGAAGACAAAAGTTTAGATGCCTGTCTGGACTTGGTGTCACGCAATCTTGAGCGCAACGGCCGAATGTATGCCAACGTGAAGATCGGAAATGAACAAGATGGCAGATGGCAAGAATTTCCTCTCGTCAGCCGTAGTCGTGGATTCTACACATCCGCAGCGGAGCGCCATGGATTGCAAGTGGTCGATGTTGGTACCTTGCAGTCGCTTGGACATGTGTCCGGTTCGCCGGGCCAAGATCTGCAGATGATGCTCAAGTTTGTCCGCAAGAGCGAGATCCCAGATTGAAAGCCCCGGCGTTTCGACGACCGATGGCCTTCAGCACGAATCCGCAGCAGTTCTGTCGGGAGTTCCAGATCGCGGAGAAGATGAGCGGTCGCCGGCGGCGATGTGCCGGAATTGTGTTGGCTGTCGTGGTGTTGGGGGTTGTCAGCATTGCTATCTCCGCCATTCGATTGCCAATTCTGCGGGCAGTTGGATGGGCGCTAGTCGTCAATGACCGCATCGAACCAGCCGACGCCATCGTCGTGATGGTCGATGCCGACGGCGCCGGAGTGCTGGAAGCCGCCGATCTTGTTCACAGCGGCGTATCCACGCGAGTCGCAGTTTTCGGCGAAACTCCGGATGCCGTGGTGGAGCGTGAGTTCGGTCGGCGCGGGATCGCGTACGAAAACGCGGCGGCACGATCCGTTCGACAACTCAGGGCGCTTGGTGTCGACGCCGTCGATCTGATTCCAACATATGTGTCCGGAACCGCGGACGAAGGACCGGCGCTTGCCGGCTGGTGCGATCAACACGGGTTCCGCTCAATCGTAGCGGTGAGCACTTTGGATCACTCACGGCGTCTTTACCGAATGCTTCATCGTTCCATGAAGGGCCACCCGGCGAGGGTTACAATATGTTCCGCACGCTACTCGGCGTTTGATCCTGACCAATGGTGGAGATCGCGCCGCGGGATCCGCACTGAGGTTGTGGAAATGGAGAAGTTAGTGTTTGACATCGTGGGTCATCCGATTTCGTGAACGGACCGCGGTCGACGAAGCAATTCGGATAAGTAGCGGAGGAATAGACACTGAGCGCTCGCACTGGACGGCTGGGCGATTTCTATGGAAATATCCTGCGCATGAGCGCCGGCAAGGACTTTAAGAAATCTGGTTGTATCGCCTTTCTTGTGCTGTTCTTCACCGCACTGGGACCTGCGTTCCTGGCGCGAGCCGTGAGCTCTCCCATAGCCGTAACCATCACATCCCCTCTCAAGTTCACCACAACCCAGGGAGGCGGAGCCGTCCGTTCCCGGGCTCTCACATTTCGAAATGCGGGGACTGCGAGAGTGGACTGGGCGGCGTCTTCCAATCAGGCATGGCTGCGGTTTGAGCCAGCTTCGGGATCCCTTTCCCCGAATGCAACCGCCTCGGTCGATTTCATAACAGATCCCGCGGGGTTCGCGCCCGGGATATATGTCGCATCAGCGCAAATCGCGAGCCCGAATGCGGCGCCCGAAACCTTCGACGTGACGATGACCGAGCAACCAGCCTTCGCCGGAGACTTCATCGCTAGCGCCGAACGCGCCTTTCCCACGGACTCTGGCATGGTCGACGTAAGAAGCCAGTACGGCGCCAAAGGAGACGCCGTTAGCGACGATACTGAGGCTATCCAGCGGGCAATTTCGTCCGTGGTCCATCACCCGCAGACCGGACCTCGTATTATCTTCTTCCCTGCCGGGACGTATCTGGTATCGCGCCCGCTGCTCGAGAAGGATCTGAGGTCCCAGTGGAATTCCTTGCTTACGCTTCAGGGCGAAAACCGCGCTACAACCATAATCAAATTGAAGGACAACAACCCCCTTTACCAAAGCGCCGACGCGCCCGCGGACGTTCTGTGGTTTGCCTCACAACGTGGCAAGCTCAATGGGGCAGGAAACAGCGCGTTCGACAATAATATTTTCGACATAACGATCGATGTGGGTCGAGGCAATCCCGGGGCAGTCGCGCTCGATTTTATGGGTAATAACTATTGCGCTCTGCGCAACGTGACCCTCCAATCGAGCGACGCAACTCATGCTGGCGCGATCGGCCTCGCGTTGCAACGGTATGCCGCCGGGCCGTGCCTCATGAAAAACGTAGTGATCAATGGTTTTGATTACGGCATCAAGGTGGCTAACAACGAGTACAGCCTTACCTTCGAAGACCTGACTCTCTTGAATCAGAAACGATACGGAATCTACAACGCGAGTAATGTACTTTCGATCCGGCACCTGGTTTCCACGAACGGTGTGCCGGCAATATATAACGTGAATCCGGCTGGGCTGGTAACGTTGGTCGGGGCCAGACTGCAGGGTGGTTCCTCCCAATCTTCAGCAATCCAGAACCATGGGACTCTTTACGCGAGAGACGTCACTTCATCAGGATATGCTTCCGCATTACAAGGTCAGGGTTCTACGATCACCGAGTACGATTCCGGACCGGTGTTTACTCAGTTCGATGGCAAAACTTCGTCACTAAACCTTCCGGTCGAGGAGACGCCCTTCTTCGAAGACTCAAGTTTGAATCATTGGAAGAGTGTCACCGCCTTCGGAGCAGACCCGACCGGAATGACCGACAGCTCGGCTGCGATTCAGGCAGCAATTGATTGTGGAGCCACGACGGTTTATTTCCCGACTGGAGTCTATCTGATTGCTCGTACGATTCTCGTTGGCGGGAACGTCCGCATGCTGGAGGGCTTTAACTCGTCCCTGAACCCTACGGGACAAGTCTTTAGCCGGGGTGACAGTCCCGCACCCTTGTTGAAAATCGAGGCTGGAACGAATGACATTACTCTGGACCACTTCAGGATAGGAGCTTATTACCCTCACCCTTCACCGGGCGTCATCTTCGTTCAGCAAGATTCGGCGCGACCGTTGGTCCTGCGTGACTCTATGATTGGCGGACTTCCCACTACCATTGCGTATCAAAACACGAACCGGGGAACAGGGACTGTGTTTGTGGAAAATGTAGCGGCTGGGAACTGGCAAATTCTGTTTCCTCAAACTGTGTTTGCCCGGCAAATCAACCCTGAAGGCAATACAACAAAAATCACGAACAAGGGCGGCAAACTCTGGATTTTGGGTCTGAAAACGGAAGGCACCGGCACTAACATCGAAACCGAAGAAAGCGGATCCACCGAAGTGCTTGGTGGTCTTATCTACCCAGTCTGGAAGGCTCCAGCTGATTCGGTGAGCTTCGTGGTGAGTGATTCGCGCGCATCCTTTATTTATGCGGTGAGCAACTACAGGCCGGCTGCTAGCGGCGGTAATTTTGCGGTTCAGGTCAAAGAGACCCAACGCGGAGCGGTAAAATCTCTTCTTAGCACGTCACTTCCTGCACGAGGGTTTGGATCAATGATGGCGCTGTATTCTGCAGGAGACCCTTCAGCAGGTTTCAAGAAGCCAGACCGTTCTGCGGATTTGCATTGACCCAGACGATGAGCGGCCCGCAAAGCGATTTGGTGAGAAAAACCTGGAGTGGCTTCACTTTTTACTTTTATGTACTTTCGCTCGAGCGCCCGCAGGCTCTTTTTTCTTCAATTTGATCCGATTGTAATCAACGGCGGCGCGGACGAGATTTCTTAGAGCACGGTCATTAATCTTATCGCCCTCGAACAAATCGATCGCTCGCCACGCGTTGCCTCCGAGGCCCGCGTTGAAAAGCTTGTCAGGATCTGGAAGCCTCGCCCCATTGGAAAAGGTAAGCTTCACCTTACCTTTGTGGGCGTTGCCGACCGCGATGATTCCGTCGCGCGACCACACTGGGCTTCCCATCCACTTCCACTCCTCGATGATCTCCCGGTCGGCCGCCAGGATGCACTTGCGGATGCTGGCCAACGTTTTGCCACGCCAGTCTGTGAGTCCCACGATCAGTTGGTCAATGCGTTCCGATGGATTCATTGGATCTTTATACCTCGAATTCTTGTCTGGTTTTCATGCGACTAGTTTTATTGCGTAATGCTAAGGAACGGCCCACGCCTTCAGCGGTTCGCCGCTGCGTCTTGATAGGCCTGTCTTTTCGAAATGAGTCGTCGAACGACCTGGCCTTTCCACATCCACAATCCCGAAAGGATCATCACAGGAACGAAGACGAACCGAGTGGGGAAAGCATACTGTGGAATTTTGTCAAACGGGCTGTAGATATAACCGAGTATTGGAATGCTAAAGACGATGTGAATCCAGCGAAAAATTGAACGTGTGATGCCTCGGTTCACGATGCTTGCTGCATAAGCCGATTGCGCCATGATCTCACTCCTTGAATTTGATATCAGTTCTCTTCATTTCCGAACTTTGCGATCGACCACGATTCACTACTTTTGAGCCGCCTGCGGCGGCCAATTGATTACTTCAACACCGAACTGCTTGGCGTACTCGGCGTGCAGCTGCTGCCAGCCGCCGAACTTCATGGCCTCGGGACCGACGGTGCGGCCAATGGGAGTTCCGCTGAGAAGGCGATCCAGAACATCGAAACAAATGTGCCAACCGGCAGCGCCCATTGCGATGAAGCGGTGACCGATGTTGGTCCAGAGCGTCAGGCGCGTGCCGCTACCCAAGGCTTCGAGCTCCCACCGCATATCGAAGCCACCCCACTTGTACTCAAGCACCTCGGGAGCGTCGGCTCGCGTCACCGTCGTTTCGGTAACGCGCGGCGCGGGCGCTCCCACCGTGGTGAGCTTCACCGTGGCTCCAACCGTACCCAGGCTCCCATCCACGTCAAAGGGAGCCCACTCGCGCAGATGCGCCGGGTCGGTAATTGCCTGCCAGACTTTTTCCGGCGAGTGGCGCAGTTCTCTGACGAGAATCAGTGTCCACTTCTCTTCCCCGTTTTCTCCCCGGTCCTTTCGTATCCGCGCCCCGTGGGCAGGTCCCGGTGTGTAGTGCTGGAGGTCGGTCATCTTCTTCTCCTGTCTTAATTGGTGAGCTGAACTCGAAGATCTTCTCGATCGACCGCGACGGGCGTATGTCTTGCCGCCGTGCCTGGTTTCGAACTCAGATCAAGTTGAGCACGGTCCGAACCACATGGGGCACAATGCTATGGAGTATGGCCGGAACCACCATCCGCGCGATCGGATACGCGATCAGCAGCACAGTGACGGCCGCCAGCGCCCATGTGTTGGCCGAGAGGTGGCGTTCGAGAGCATCCACGTGAGCGGACCAGAACAGGCAGGACTGCACGGCATTCGCCGGGTCTATTGAATAGCGCTCGCGATCAGTCATGTATCTCCTCCTACTGAACATCCGCCCTACCAGCGCTTAAGCTGGGTGAGCTGAATCAGGTTACCGCAGGTGTCGTTCAGCATCGCAATGGTCGATCCGGTCACGTCAGTGGGCAGCATGGTGAACTCGGCTCCGCGGCTCTTGATCCGCTCGTAGTCGCTCTTGACGTCATCGGTAAAAAAATTGGCCGCGGGCTGGCTCTGTTGAAAGATCGCCTGCTGATATGTTTTGGCTGCGGGGTTGTTGTTCAGCGCCAGTTGCAGTTCAGTGCCCTCCGGTTCTTCGAGCGAGGCCACGGTCAGCCAGCGATATGGCCCCTGCGAAAAGTCCGTCTTCTTTGTAAACCCGAGCACCTCCGTATAGAAGCGCAGGGCCTTGTCCTGGTTGTCGACGTATACGCTGGTCACTTTGATTTTCATTTCGTTTCTCCTTTGTCACGTTCGCGGTTTGGACCGCGTCGTCTTTTCCTTAGTCTTGCTTTTCGTCGGTGCTGACTGATTTGATCGATCGGCGCGTTCGTGATCCATGCGATCAAGGTGGCGTTCGAGAGCGTCTATGTGTACGGACCAGAACCGGCGGAACTGGGCCAGCCAGGCATCCATCTGCTGAAAAGGCTCAGGTTTTAGCTGGTAGAGGCGCCGTTGTGCGTCCACCGTGGATTCCACGAAACCAGCCTCGCGCAGCACACGCAGGTGTTTGGACACGGTCGGCTGCGTCATTCGAAGCTGACGCTCGATCTCCCCCACCGACTGTTGGGACGAGCCCAGGAGGCTCAATATCGCCCGCCGGTTCGGTTCCGCAATGATCTCGAATACAGATTCCATTTTTTTAATATACTCTATTGAGCATATACTTGTCAAGGCATATATAAACGCTCACAGCCACCTTTTATTACTCATCAACCGTGGGCCTGGAATGCCGGTTGCGTCGACGGTCGGGGTCGAGGAAACTCGGGTCTAGCCACTCACTTCATGTTGTCGAGGATGGAGCCGACGATTCCGCCGACGACACCGCCTTCCACGGTCTGCCGGCGAGCTTCGTGAGGCATGTATCTCTCCAGGGCATGCGCTAATTTGGCAATGGGCAAGGTCTGCAGCCAGATGCGGCCGGGTCCGGTGAGCGCAGCCAAAAACAGTCCGTCGCCGCCGAAGATCATGTTCTTGATGCCGGGCACGGTCGTGATCTGGAACGAGACGCTGGACTGAAACGCGCCCACGTGGCCGGGATGAACGCGCAAGGTTTCTCCAGGCTGAAGATCACGCACCACGAGTTCTCCGGAAAGTTCGAGCCAGGCGGTGCCCTGTCCGCTGACCTTTTGTAACAGGAAACCGTCGCCGCCAAAAATTCCCGCGCCCAGCGATTGTTGGAAGCCCACGCTAACTTGAATCTGCGACGTGGCGCAGAGGAAGCCGTGGCGGTGAATCATGTACTCGTGCCCCGGCGAAACTTCCACAGGCACGATGTGGCCGGGGAGCTTGGTTGCGAAAGCGAGCTCGCCGGCCATGCCGAGCGCCCGATATTCGGTCATAAAAAGGGAGCCGCCGCCGGCCACGCGCTTGAGCACGCCGAAGATTCCTCCGCCACCAGCGAACTGCGTGTGCGTGGTCATCTGGATCGAGCTGCCCATCCATGAGAGTTCCCCGGCTTCGGAGATGATGGCGTCATTGGGATCCAGGGCGAACTCCAGGACAGGCATGGTGGTTCCGGTAATGCGGCTCTGCATGTCAAATCTCCTAGTTCAATTTGATTTTTTGAGATGCGCGACTTCGGTTCCGGCTCGCGGAAAGCAAAGAGTATACATCGGGTGGGATCAGCCGGTGGCGGGCACCGGACTTCAGCGCGCGTCGACCACGCACCGGAATCCGACGGTTCCAGACCGATCCATGCTGGGGGACATGAGCAGTAGCTTGCCGTGCTCAGTTAATTTGTAGGCCTCGGGGAAATACCAGATCGAGCCCTGCGGGTGATAGTAATTTCCACCGCGCAGAATGCCGGCCCGCGTGTGCTCGTCGACAAACTCCTCCGTCCACTGCCAGACGTTTCCGACCAGGTCCATCACACCAAACGGACTCGCCCCCCTGGGATGCGCATCGACGGGATCGGGTGGGCGCATGGTGCGAGACTTGTCGGGCACAGGAAGGGCACTCGCGTCCCATTCATTGCCCCAGGGATACAGCCGCCGGTCCGTACCTTGCGCGGCATACTGCCATTCCCATTCGTGCGGAAGGCGCTTCCCTGCCCAACTGGCATAGGCACGCGCATCTTCGAGGGAAACCCAAGTCACGGACCGGTTCTCCCATCCCACGGGATAGTTTCCGTCCTTCCAGTCACGCAGAAAGTTCAGGTCGTCTTTCGGGTGATAGTGCGTGGCGTCCATGAATTTCCTGAACTGCTGGTTCGTGACAGGATATTTGTCGATATAAAACGAATCGATGTGCATGGGATGCGAGTGGAAGCGTCGCGGCGAATCTTCCCAGGGATATTGCACATCGAGATCCATATCATTGAGGCCTTCGATCTCGATGCCGGCGACTTCGAACACGAAATCCGCGGCCGGGATCTTCAGCATGCCTTCGGGCGCGGCTGACGCAGACCCGGCAGGCGGGATTTCAACGATCTGCTGCGGCAGGAATTTCCACTCATGCGAATAGCTGGCCAGCGGTACGCTGGTCATCTGCTTCATCTTCGACAACAAGTCCTGAAGATGAACGTCCGGCTCCGTGCCGGTCGCGAAAACGGCTCCATATCCTTTGGCTTCGATGGGAAAGATGAGAACCCAGCGCCCTGCGCCTCGGGCCTGCGGCTTGAGCTCGACCCCATGGTAGAGATCGTAGTAACGCACGCCCTGCGTCGCGGCGACTTCCATCTGATCGCCGTCCAGGTCATATTCGTTGCGATTCACGATGGTCCAGAGAGTCTGACCTGCGAGCGGCCAGCGGCTGGCAAAGACCCCATAGCGCAGCATCGGCGCCATGGGTTGCCAGTTTCTGCTGACTAAAAAAGGAGCGAAGGCGCGCTCAATGGCGGCGACCCTGCGCGTGGCTTCAGCGTCGCGCGGCGTGATTCCATTCCAGATGCCCCAGATATTTTCCCAGCTCTCCCAGCCCACGCCGTTGAAGAAGGCGAACTGCAGATCGTTCGTCTTGTCCCTATTCCAGCGGTCGGAAATGTTCACCATGTGCCGGGGTTCCAGCCATTTGTATTTGTCGACCAGCGGGGTGAAGGGAAACTGATATTGCCCCCAGGTCATCAGGTTCCAGGCGAGCGCTTCGTCGGATGGACCACCTTCCGGTTCGAACACCAGCGGATGACCAGCCTTGTCGGCCGCGAGTGAGAAAGCCAGAGGCACGCCGTCTTGCGTGTCCCCGTTGATGCCGTCGGCGCCGATTTCGGCCATCAGCGTGGCGATCTCCTCGGGCCACGAGCGCTCGGGCGCGCGCGTCCCTTGGTCCCACATCATCATCGGGAACAGAACGCGCACGCCGCGGCGATGGAAGTCCGCCACCATCTGGCGAACTCCCGCGATGCCGCCCGGCATGCTGCGAATCAGATCGTGCTGATTCCGGTTGTCGATTCCCATGTTCGGATAAGTCGGCCAGATGAGCACCGAATCAATTCCTCCGAAGCGTTTGTCCAGGTCGTCCAGGTACCGGTCCACTGTGTATTTCCCCGCGGCCGGATCATAGAAGTAGCGATCATGCACCATCATCTGAGGCTGGATGAAACTAGATTGCGTCCACTTAAACTCCGGGCGGTCGTAACGGGAACCGTCGTAGCCGATGCGGATGCGGCGCTCATCGCGCCAGTGACTGATGTCGGCCAGCCACGCTTCATGCTCGTCTGGACCACAGAGCTTGGAACCGGGAAACCAGAGATCCTTGACGGCAACGCCCACGCAGTCGGGCACGGGGATCTGCTGATCGCTTGGCGCGAACCGCGTGTCCTGAGCCCTGGCAATCGGGGTTGCGACGAAGACAAAGACGAAGACGAGGACAAGCTGGATGCGGTGTACCACGCACGGAAAGGTGTAGCAGACTCCCCCGTCGAAATCAAGAATCACGCAGGCGTGCTTGCCTGCGCAGACAAGAAAGTCGACACCACGGCGGCTGAGGCCAACGGCGTCGGTTTCGACCGCTCGCAGCGCCACACGCTTTTCATTCGCCGCTTTCGCTAGTTTGCTTTCGGCGCCGGCCGCGTCGGACTGCCGTCGGCTTTGACGTAGTGCGCGTACCAGCTGAGGTTGCGTTCGAGCCGGTCTTTGATGTGCGATGGTGCTCTGAGCCCGTGGAACTCGCCGGGATACACCACCAGCTCCGTTTCACGGCCCAGACTCTTCAATGCCTGATACATCTGCTCACCGCCGAGGATGGGCACATTCCAGTCGATGTCTCCCCCCATGAACAGCGTCGGAGTGGTGATGTTCGCGACTCTAAAGTAGGGCGAGACTTTCTCCCACACCGCCCGGTTCTCCCACGGATGCCCGAGTTCCACATCGTAGTCGAGGATGTACTGGTCATGCCCGTACAACGCCGCCAGGAACGCCGATCCGGCGCCGGAGATCGCGGCCTTGAAGCGCGTCGTCTGCGTAATAATGAAGTCGGTTGAAATTCCGCCATACGACCATCCGCCTACACCCAGCTTGTCCGGATCAGCCACGCCCTGCGCGATGGCGTAGTCGACCATGGCCATGTCGTCCTGATAATCCTTGTTGCCCCAGTCAGCGAAAATGGCCTTGCAGAAATCCTGCCCGTAGCCCGACGAGCCGCGCGGATTCGGCTCCAGCACCACGTATCCGTTGGCCGCGAAGAGCTGCGAGAAATGGTTGAACTCGCCGTAGTAAGCTCCCACCGGCCCGCCGTGTGGATGTAGTAGCGTGGGATATTTTTTCCCCGCCGCGTAATCCAGCGGTTTAAAAAGATAGCCGGCAACCGTGGTGCCGTCCTTGCTCCGGAACTTGACGTACTCCGGAGTGACGATCCGGATCTTCGCCATGAATGCGTCATTCACATGCGTGATGCGCGTCAGCGGGCCGCCGGAAGTCGTAGTGGTGGAGATTTCGCTAGGCCGGTCCATGCTTGCAATCAGCGCTGCAAGGTCGCCCGACTTGGCAATGGTGTAGCCCGAGACCACAACATGCCCCGAGATGGCTCGCGTGATCTCGCCGCCGGTGGCCGGAACCCGGAACAAGTTCTGCGTGCCATCATCATCGGCAATGAAGTACACAAATTTGCCGTCCGGCGAAAAATGCGGCGACCGCGACATGCGGTCGAAGGCCCGAGTGAGTACTTTGGCCTCGCCTCCCTCAGCCGGAGAGACCGCGACATGGTGCGTGGCATACACCAGCAGCTTCGGCTCGAGCTGCGTGATGTAGGTAATCCACTTCCCATCCGGCGACCACGACGGCGCCGCATCCGCGCCAGGGTTGGTCGTGACTTGCGTCAGGTGCGCGCCCTTGTCGGTGTTGTCGGCGGCCACCACCCAGATATTCGTGTCATACGTGCGGTCGGGATCCGGAGTCGAGCGGTTGCTGCGAAACGCCAGCAACTTGCCGTCGGGAGACCACGCCGGCTCGCTGTCATCAAAGTCCCCGGACGTAATCTGCACCACCGCCTTGGTGGCGACATCGAACACATATAAATGTGTGCGGCGCCGGTCGAGATATCCCACCATATCGGTCTTGAAGCGATAGCGGTCCACGACGAAGGGCGGCGGAGTTTTTGGTTTTTTCGGCTTCGCGTCCTTGGAGTCTTTTTCTTTATCTTTGTCGGCGCCCTCCGGTTTGTCTTTGTCTTTGTCCTTCGCTTTGGCCTCCGCCAATTCTTCAGGAGTCGGATCTCGCAGCACGAGCACGAGCCGCTTGCTGTCGGGGGACCAGGCAAAATCATTCACATCCTGAATCGCCTCCGTCAGCCGCTGCGCCTCGCCGCCGATACGGTTGAGCAGCCACACCTGCGTCTTGCCTTCGTTGCGCTTGGAGAGGAATGCGAGATACTTTCCGTCCGGGCTCCAGCGCGGATGCGACGAAGAAACATCTTCCGCGGTCATCACAACGGCATCGCCGCCGCCCGCGGGCGTCATCCAGATGCGCGTCTCCGACTTGTCCTCCTTCAACATGGACGTCGCGACCGTGTAGGCCACCCACTTGCCATCCTGCGCAATCTGGGGATCGTGCACCTCCCGGATTTCAAACACATCGTCCACCGTGATCGCCCGCGGCGCTGGTGGTGTGGATGGAGCCGGCTGCGCGGCCACGAACGGCGCCAGAAAATAAAAAGCACAGGCCACTGCACAAAACGGCAGAGCAAGTAAGCGCATTCTCATATATTCGTTTGCTTCCCCATGCAAGACTTTGGATGAAAAGAAATTACCAGAAAAAAGCAGGGGGCGACGAATGCCGCCCCCTCACAGCCAACTCGAAAATCCTTAGAACGAATACCGCAACGCAAATTCCATTCGGCGGTAGATCGTCAAGGTTTTGGTGAAGTTTCCAAACGAGCTGACCTGGTCGACTCCGGTGTTCGCAGTCAGCCCGTCGAAGCGGACATTGTTGAACGCGTTGTAGGTTTCCCAGCGGAACTGGAGGGTCTGTGACTCGGTGATGTTAAAGAGCTTGTGCAGCCCCAGGTCCGTATCGAAGTATCCGGGTCCGCGAACGGAATTGCGATTCCCCACTTCTCCAGCGAAATCTTGCCGGTAGGAAGTGATCGCGGTGGTCGGATTCTTGAAAAGATTGGGCTGCCCATTCACGATCGTCGTTGCTACTTTGGGGTTGGGTCCAATTTGGGTAGCGAAGCCTGACAGGTCCCAGTTCGTGGCCCAGGCTGCGCCATTGCTTATGGCGACCGGGAACCCGCTGGTCCAACGCAAAACGCCGCTCAGATCCCATCCGCCGAGAATGGCATTCGCCACACGGCCCCCACCGGCCGCAAAAGCCTTGCCGCGACCGAAGGGAAGCTCGTACACCCAGTTGGAATTGATCTGATGCGTGGTATCGAACGTTGAAGTGCCGCGCTGCAACCTGGGACTCCACGCGTTGTAGATCTGGTCTCCCGGGCCGCCCAGGTCCCCAATCCGCTCGGCGTCCGATCCTACGTCGATGGAGTGGGAGTAGGTATAGTTCAAGTCGAACTGCAAGCCGTGGGACATGCCATGCCGCAACAACAACTGGCCCGCATTGTAAGCGCTGTTTCCAATCGACCGCCACGCATACAGGGAAGCAAATTGCGAAGCAAAGTATTGCGGCGTGTTCTGCACCGCGCCGCCCAGGCTTATGCAACCCGGGAAGCACGCGCTCCCGCCGACGCCATCGATGATCTGCTGGAATGTGGATTCGTTGTGTACGAAGCCGCACGACATCAAGTCAAACATGTTCTGCGTCGCGGTCGGCGGTGCCGAAGCGCCCGCTGTACAGCCCGCGGCTCCCCCATATCCTGCAGAGGTGGCGCCAAACAGGTTCTCCCAATATTTAATCGGTCCGACTGAATCCTCCGACGCACCCGCGAGCACCGCGTTGTCAAGTAGACGAGTGGCGGCGAAGTAGTCCATGCCGGAAGCCGGGTCCACGATGTCTCGGGGCTGCCCCAGATCTTCCTGCTGCAGCAGGCGGTGACCGATACGGCCCACATAAGCGGTCTCAATCGTAAAACCGTGACGCAGTTCGCGCTCGAAGGACATGTTGAAGCCGTAGGAGTAGGGCGTCTTAAGCCTGTCGTCCAATCCCCACTGCACCGCGAAGTTCGTCAACGGGAACTGCACCGGGAAACTGGCGCCCGGCGATGGTGTGATCAGCGAGGGCGGCAAGGTGTACAGAGGATTCGACGACCCCATACGAGGCGCATCGTCCACCGTTTGAACTCCTCCGGTGTTGGTCAGCAGGGTGGAGAGTCCAAACGAACCATCCCGGTCGAAGGTGTTTACAATCCCTTCACCGAAATGGTCGTAATACATGCCAGCCCCCATACGGATGGAAGTCTTGCCCGGGCCACCGAACAGCCGCCCCAGGAAGCCCTGGTCAAAACCGGGCGACCAGGCGATGGCCAGGCGCGGGGCAAAGTTCTTGAAAGAGTCTTGCCAATATGGATTCTCGTTATTGGCTTGGCCGGAGAGATCAAACGTGATTGGATTGTTGAAGGGCAGCCCCAACGCCTGGGTTTGTCCCCGCTCGTTGAACCAGCGATTCAAGCTGGTCGTGGGAGCCACTTGTACTCCGTTCACTTCGTAGGGAGGCTGCAGGAAAGTCCAACGCAGCCCGTAGGTGATAGTCAGGTTCGGCCGAGCTCGCCAGGAATCCTGTACGTAGCTCTCAAACTCATGGTTGAGGAAATGACGCAGGTTGGGAGCGCCATCCGCGAGGGTTTGGCCGGTGGTCGTGAAGTTGTATCTCTTATCCACTTCGGTGATGATGCCGGCAAGTGCCAGCACCGGATAGTCGTAGGAATTGTTGAAGGCAGAATCGACCGAGGGGAGCTGGTAATCCGCCCCTCCCACACCAGATCCGAACTTTGCAGCCCCAGGGTCGAGATCTGTATTCTTGTTCGCGATGGCGGAAACATTCAGCCAGGAAGCGTTGGTGACGGCATCGGAAAACGAGGTCAAGGTCGAATTCTTGATGTTGCCAATCATTCTGAAATTCGCCCCGAACCCAAACGTGTGTGTGCCTTTCGTCCAGGAAAGGTCGTCGCTGAAATTGTGGAGAGGGACGGCTACCTTGTAGGAATCGTTAGATTGACCAGCGGGATTGTCCAAGCCGCGCAAAATGACATAGGACACGTTCCCAGCGCCCACCTGATTGACCGCCTGCCGTACGAAACCATAGTGGAAATTGTTGATCAGCGTGGGCGACAGCACCGCCGTGTACCCAACCGCTATGCCTTTGGCGACAATGACCTGCGAGATATTTGCGGGCTGACCCGGAAATTGGGGCGAATTGCCCGACTTGTCGCCGTTCATGCCTCCTCGCACGAACAAACGATGGTTTCCGTTTTGGGTGATGTTGTAATCGAGCTTTGCAATGTAGGTATTGAGAGTTGTAGGAGTCAGCGCAGAAAAGGTGTAGCCCTGGTAGTTGAAGCCGTCGCCTACGGCGTTGGTGTTGGAGTTGGGATAGGTGTTGAGTATCCCCTGCACGTTCGGATTCGCCCCGGGCCCCTGGGGACAGGTGCCATTCCCAGTACATTTGGGATCAAGCAGCGCCAGCGTCGGGGCAGTCATGGTCGCCAAATCGATCGACGTCGTACCCGGCAGCGGAGTGATCGTTACATTGGCGCCATGGGCGCCAGTATTGCTGGGAACACAGTTCGGGTCGGTCGTGTCGCAGTAATAACTCACGATCCCGGCGCGAAGGTTTTCGCTCGGCACGACGCGTGTGGTCTGCGTGCTCTCGTGTTGCACCTGTCTTTCCCAGTTCAGAAAGAAGAACACTTTGTCCTTTTTAATCGGGCCGCCCAGTGACGCGCCATAGGTGTTGCGCCTCAGGAACGGCGGAATGTTCTTCAGCCCGGAACCAACCTGCGATTGAAGGTTGAACCAGTCGTTGGCTTCGCCAATATTGGAACGGTTCAGTTCTTCCGCGGTGCCATGGAACGAGTTGGTGCCACTCTTGGTGATCAACTGCACTTGCGCGCCCGAAGACCGTCCCTCATCCGCGTTGGAGTTCGAGGTGGTCACGCGAAACTCTTCGACCGAGTCCAGAGTGGAACGAAGCGCTCCCTGAAAAGCAAAACCATTGCTCTGGTCGTTATTGTCGACGCCATCCAGCGTGATGTTGGTCTGATCGCTGCGTCCGCCATTGGTGGATCCGGCGCGCGTGTCGAACATATTGTCGATGGCCGTGCCTGAACTTGGATTGGTGTAGGTGACCCCGGCCTGCAGGCTGAGAATCTCCACCGGATTCCGCCCCTCGAATGGCAACTCCACGATCTGCTTGCTCTCAAATGCGTTTCCCATCGTGGCGTCGGTGGTATTCACGTGGGTGGCTTCGCCGGTCACTTCCACGGTGATGGCCTGGCCTTGTACCTGCATGCTGAAATCCAACGTGGAGGGAACACTCACCAGGAGTTGGACCTTATCCTGCTTCATTATGGCGAAGCCAGTGGCGTTCACGGTGATGTTGTAGGTCGAGGGTTGCAATTGCAAAAACTGATACTCGCCCTGGCCATCTGTTTTAACGGTGCGCGTGAACCCGTGTTGCGGGTCGTTGATGGTAACTGTAGCGCCCTGTAAGACCGCACCCTTGGCGTCGGAGACGACTCCGCGCAGCGAAGTGGTTCCGGTCTGAGCCCAGAGCAGGCAACCGGTCACCAGAAAAAAAGCCAGTAAAAGCAATACACGGGAGCCAGAACGCATAAAGCCTCCTTCACCCTCACCATGGGCGTTACATTTTGGATTGTGTTTCCCAGGAATGAACGACCATTGAGACCCTGGGGGACCTGATGGGGCGCTATTGTGCAACTACGGGATGCGAAAGTTCAAGTCGAATTTTCACTTGAATTTTCAATGTCCCGCATCGCTTTCCCGGGAACGGAAAACGCGTGCCCTGAGCGCTAATCCGGGCTAGGATCGCCCAGCTTGCCGCTGGTATAGGAAACCCGTGCACTCACACCCGGTTTTATGCCAGCGGTCCCTACCCCGTACCGTCACGCCAGCCTATGGCTGCTTGTCTGCCGGTGCAGGTTCGTGCGTAGGATGCTGATCGTTGAGGTGCTGGTAGTTCAGGATTGCGTTGAAGACCATCGCGTACGTGCCGACGGTTTCGCCGCGATAAACGGGGTTATTGCCGAACAGCAGCACGTTTCCCTGGCCCAGGTGCGCGTTTACCACGACCGCATGCTCGGCAATCGACGATCCCTTGTCGAGCAGGCCGTCGAGTAAAAGATTCTTGCCCTCGGAGAAGCGCAGGATGACATCCGGCCGGCTCTGCGCCGGAATCACCAGCGGATTGTTGCGCGTCTGTTCTTCATCCAAATGCGGCGGCTCCCATGGCTGCTGCTTCACGAGCGGCTCGGGCTCGACGACCTTTCTGCCCTGGGGCTCGTCGCTGTCGTCGACGGTGCCTCGGCCGGTGGCCCGCTTGGCGTAGGGATCCAGGGAGTCGGTCAGAGGGTCCATTAAAACTCGGCCGCCCGCGCGGTTGAGCATGTTACTGACGTTGAAGGCCATGCCGTTGGCGCTGATAACGGGAACCCCGGTTCCGTAGCCGAAAGCGACTGGATTGTCGTGGCTGACAAAAACCGTGTTCAGCACGCTGCCGACGACCCGGGCGTCACCCCGGGGAGCGACGCTGACGCCGGGGGCAAGACCGGTTTCGATGGCGAACTGAGCGGTGTCTTCGCAGGTAATGAGCAGCCCGCCCTGCTCAACGAACTTCTTCAAATGCGCGAGGCCATCATAGCCCATGCCGGGACGAATGTCGGTGGTGCCGTCGATGGCGCCCAGGTTTGGAGTGAGCTCGGATTTCTGCCAGGGCATCGGATTGTTCCACATGGGAATTCCGTTGAGAATTTCGAGCGGCGAAGAACGGCCGACGGGAGCGAAGATAATCACGTCATACTTTGCCCGGAGGTCCTCCTGGTTCGCGGCCGTCTGCGTGCTGATGTAATCGAAGGGCACGCCCGCCGAATCGAAGACGTAGCGCCACCAGCCCTCGGTCTGAGTACTGAGCCACGTGTGCATGAAGGCTATGCGCGGAGCAGTAACTGCATGGGCCGGCACGGAAGGCACAGCGCCGAGTCGCGAGGCGTCGAGCGATAAATCGTGCAGGATTCCGGCGATGTGGTCGTCGATGTGGGCATCGGAAGCTGCAGTGATGAGCAGCGATCCGGCCGCGAAATGTTTGCCCTCCGCATCGAAAGCCTTCTCAGCCACCTGGATGTTCGCGCCTTTCAGCTTGTAGATCAAAGACAGGAGGGAAACCTGCCCAGTATTGGCGACTGCCAGCACAGTGCCGGCGCCGGAAATCTTGCCTGCCAACTTCGCCGGATCGTCCAGGCGCGTCATCTTGGATTTGAGGATTGAAGCATCGACGACGCGCACAACTTTCAGATTAAAGAGGTGCGTGAACGACCACCCAGTATCGTCGTAGGGATGCTTCTGCGGGTCGCCGGCGGCCCAGAACTGCCGGTCGAGCAGCGCGTCGGCGACGCGGGAGTAGGGCTGGTCCATGCGGACCACGATGCTGCCGGTGGGAAACGTTTCCTGCTTTGGCTTGTCTCCGCGCTTTTCCGCGGGCACGATGGCGGTAACTGCGTCGGACAGTTGCTCGATTTCGACGTGCTGGCGCTTGAATACTTTCAGCAACTCGATCTGGCGATTGGTGTCAGCTGGGTCGGCAGGAATCACATAGGCGGCCGGCCCTTCCAGCACCGGCTTCTGGACCGCGCGTTTGCTCTTGATGTAGTAGTTCTCCAGGAAGTGGTGAGTGTTCTGAGAGAAATAAGAAAGAGTCGACAGCAGAGCGGTTTCTTCGTAATTATTGTTATCGCGCTGCGACCAGGTCACCACCGGCAGCGGCGGATTCTGGCGGTACCAGGTGCGTGAATAATCTTCAGGGCGGAGAATACGCTTCTCGGTGTCGGCGCCGCCGTTGCCAAAGGTTTCATAGAGCCGGCTGATGCCGTTGTGCATGCCTGCGAGGAACATCAGGTAACCCGGACTCCAGGTGTCGAAGTCTCCGTGGGTGAAGACTCCGGGCATGCCGAAGCGCTGCATCTGAGCCACGTTGTTCCAGCCCAGTTCGGCCCACTCGTCGGCGAGCGTGGGATCCACCCATGCATCGTAGGGTCCGTCGCCCACCGTGTTGTCGTAAAGAAACGGAACCGACTCGTGCAAATCGTGCAACACCTGCGCATGCCAACCTAGATAAGTTTCGAGAACATTCCGCGTGAGGTCGAGGGTCATGGCCATGGCGTCGCGGTTGTTATCGTGAGCGACGTAATGGCCCCAATAAAGAAGACGCGGCCAGTCCTGCCCGGGATGAGCTTTGTGCCACTTATAGATATCGACCATCCGGTCGCGGCCGTCGACTTCGACGACGGGAGTGATCAGCACGATCATGTGAGAGCGGATGTATTTGATGTAGGGCGCATCGTCGACGGCCAGACGATACGCGAGTTCCATCAGAGCTGTCGGCGCGCCGGTCTCTGGCGAGTGAATAGTGCCGGTGATGTAGTAGACGGGCCAGGACTGGTCGACAAGTTGGCGGGCCTTGGCGTCATCGATGGTGCGAGGGTCCGCCAGCTGAGCAAGACGCGCGTCATTCTCTTTCGCGCCCGCGAGAAGCTTGGGATCGGCGATGGCGGCGGCAATCATCTCCCGTCCTTCTTCGGAGTGGCCGATGCTGAATACCTTCACCCGCGGACTGCTAGACTCCAGCAGGCGAAAATACTTGTACACATCCTCGGCGTAAGGAAGCATGTCCGGCGCGCCGGACACGTCACCGAGCACCTTGGCGGGCGTAGGCACGGTCTTCGAGGCCGGAAGATACTCCACGAGAGAAGAGATGAAGGAAGGATCCGTGGTGTACTTGTGAATATGATCCGTGTATTGCTGGTCGATGGGCTGGCCAGGATCGCGGGCAAAATTTGAATTCAATTCCTGCGAAAGCACCGGCAAGGTGGCAGAAAACAAGATGGAAGAGACGGCGAGCAAGCCCAGTTTGGAAGAGATCATTTTCCCTCGTTGGTGATTGACTTTCCTCGGGGTCCAAGTGTCACACAAATTGGCTGTCGGTGGAAAGAGCAGGATGCTCTGCACGAGCTGTGCAGTCTGGAGCTTGCACAGAAGGCCAAGACATCGGAGGAACTGGGGCGGGATGCCGAGATCTGTTAGTCCCGTTGACGGAGGGTGAATGGAAGTCGGTGTTTTTCCGAGGGGGGTAAGTCTTATTTTCGAAAGCGATCTTCCACCCTGGACACGAACTTCGGGGTGTGGCCTTTTATGATTTGCCGGATACCCGGTTCAAACTCATGGAAGACATTGATTCCCGCATCGCCGCCGACCGTCGAACCAAAACTGTTGAATGTCGTCAAAGTAGATCTCGCTAAGTTCCGATGAGAAGTTGAGTGGACGGCGACCGATGCCAGCAATCCGAGAAAATAGGGAGTGTTCAGGCTTGCCTTTCCTGAGCCATCACGCGTGACGAAAATGCGCGAGGCAGCGTAGGAGGTCCGGCCCATCAGGCT